>Ga0310832_100358_pt1 | contig 39814 bp, 31 predicted proteins | sample WT_ome_7_FD_201303 | JGI IMG/M metagenome (GOLD analysis project Ga0310832, IMG submission 201303) | Sorghum-adapted microbial communities enriched on wild type (WT) sorghum from Joint BioEnergy Institute, Emeryville, California, United... ...
CGATCTCGCTTTACCATTACGCCGAGCAAAACATTCCCGGCCTTGCCCGCATTCTCCCTTGCAGCACAGGCGTCCCCTGCAACGGGGTGTACATCGACTGGTTCGGGTTTATAACGATTCCGCTGCTCGCGCTCGTCGCCTTCGCGCTGATCAGCGTGCTGCTGTGGATCGGCCGCGAGCGCCGCTACTAGAAGGCGCATCCGCTTAAAGGAACGGGAATGGGGATAAGCCATGGGAAATTCGCACAGAAAATTGTCGGCCGATAGGCAAATAAACAGGCTCCTCCTGGGAAGGGTCCATATAATGAATCCAGATCAAAGCAAAGGAGGATTTCATGATGTCTCATTGCCAACCGTTTTGCCCGCCGGCTGATCCGATCATGGCGGCCCCGCGGAGAATTGTGCGGGATTTCTACCATCCGCAGCTTGTTCAAGTGATTCATCCCGTCGAAATCGTCAACCGTCATCATTGCGTGCCGGTGTTCCAGCACAAATGCCAGTATTCGGAACGAGACGAGATCGTCCCCGCAAATCCGTATTGGGGCTACAGAAGAGGCCGTTGACCGCCTCATAAAACGAAATCCGGAGCGATCCGCAGAAGAAAAGACGCGAATGAGTCGATTGTTTTCGGCCACTCGCGTCTTTTTAGTTTTCCACATTAACGTCTATCGACATCCATTCAAGGATGAGCGCCCGCGTTTTAGCGGAAGTTTTACTTTCAAAAAATGTTCAAAAAATGGGCGCCTCTCCTCTCCATCATCGTTCACCCGTGATCATCGCCCGCATATGATGCCATGGAAAGGCGCCTTCCCTGTTCATTTCCCCTAACGTCGTGTTCGTTCCAGGCGCTCGAGCGCAAGCGACCGCGGCTTTACATATACCCCAACAACGATTTCAAGTTTTCCAAGTGATGTGGTGCAAATGAATGTTTGGTTATTTCATGCGAGAGGTGGGAACGAATGAAGCTGGCGTATTGTCAGATCGGCGAGTCGGATCGGAATCCGGATCGCCTGCTGGCACAATTTCGTGAACGTGGAGTTGAGGAGCGGTTTATTTTCGTCGACAAAGCGAGCGACAGCGATACCGAACGACCGTGCTATCAAACGATGCGCCGGATGATCCGGCAAGGCGACCTGGTGTATGTCGACCGTTTGGAGCGGCTCGGCCGCAACTATGACGAAATCATTGCGGAATGGAAATACATCTCGCGGGAACTGAACGCGGACATCATCTGTCTCGAAAATGAAGCGCTGTTCGATAGCCGCAGATTCAAAATGACGTGGGACGTCGGCAAGCTGCTGGAAATTCAATTTCTCGGCTTGCTGGCGCACATTGCCGAAATGGAACGGACGAGAAACCGTCAGCACAAGGCGGATGCAGGCGAGTTCGGCCAGGCCGAGCCTCCGCGGTTCCGCCCGCCCCGAAACGTACTGGACGACAGCTTTATCCGGATTTACACGGAATGGAAAAGAGGAAAAATAACGGCGAAAGAGGCGATGAAACAACTGGGCCTCAAAAAATCGACTTTTTACCGGCATGCGAAAAAATACGAACAGCTTCACGCCGTCCCGTCGGGCTCCGCCTCCTCCTAAGCTCCGAGCCACGGGCGGGTCTGATCGCGGTATCGCTTCGGAGACATTCCGGTATGCTGCCGAAATTGCCGGGTGAAATAGTTCGGATCGCGAAAGCCGAGCCGGCCGGCGATGTCGGAGATGCGTTCGCCGCCTTCGGCGAGCAGCCGCTTCGCCTGCTCCATCTTGATGCGCAAAAGGAACGATTGCGGCGGCATGCCGACATGCTCCAGGAACAGCTTGCGCAGATGAGATTCGCTCAGCTGTACGAGGTCGGCCAGTTCGCTGACGCTCGGCATGCGGGCCGCATCCCCGGTAATATAGGCGATAGCCTGATTGACGCGGGAATCGGCGGACAGCGGCACGCCGGCGGGACTCGCCGGCAGATGGCGATCGATCAGGAGGCCGATCAGGCGAATGAGACCGGCCTGCTGCAAGATCGATCGGGCCAAGCTCGGCTTCTCGTCCAGCGCGAGCAGCTCGTCAAGCAGCGATTCCGCCTCGGCCGGCGTCTCCCCCAGGTCGACCGGGAACAGGAGAAGCTCGTTCCACGGACGATTCGGCATAAAGCCGACCGCCGCCGTAAAGTTGAGGCTGACCAGTTCCAGCTCGGTGGACATCGCGTAAGCGGATAGCGAGCTTCCGGCAGGCAAAAACAGAAGCCCGCCCGAACGCGCTTCGCAGCTATAGTCGTCGACAGTCACGCGAATGCGCCCGTTGCGGATCTGCCAGAGGACGCATTGCGGCAAATTGCGGTTGGCGATGCGCCACCGATAATCGAGCTTGTAAGTTCTAATATGAAGAAATTCGATGCGCAGCGAATCGATAAACAGCTGCACGGGATGGCGCATACGCTCTCCTCCTCGCCTCGCCTTAAGCCGAACAAGCCCGCTACATCAAGTGTAGTCCGGGCTTGTCGTTTTGTACACCGGTCGGGGCGCCATCCCGGGCTGTCCCGGCAAGCGGCGCCGCCGTTCGTTTTCCCGCCGGGGGTGTCAAGCTTCCGGCACCCGGCCGACGATCGCGTCGTTGTAATGGTAGCGGTCTTCGCCGCTGACGAGAAACGTCTTGATCCGGCTCTTGTCTCCGCCCCATTCGTCCATAAGGAACTTCACTTCGGGCGTCGTGTAGCGGACCGAGAAGGCGACGCGCGGAATGTTCGATGTATTCATCTCCGAGCCGTGGAACGTCGCTTCGTTGAAAAATGCCATTTGCCCCGGCGACATTTCCAGATCGACCGCCTTGTCTTCGTCGATCAGCTCGTCGGCGATACCTTCGTTGAACATGCTCTCTTTCCCCATCGCCACATGCTTGACGAGCTGGCGATGCGTCCCCGGAATGACGCGCAAACAGCCGTTTTCCCGGATCGACCAGCCGAGGCTGACCCAGGCGGTCGCATTGATCGCCGGCTCCATCGGCCAGTAATTGATATCCTGGTGCCACGGAATAAATTTGCCGTTGCCCGGCTCCTTGTACCAGAAATGCATCGCCCACAGCACGATGTCGTCGCCCAAAATTTGCTTCATCGCCGACACGATGCTCGGATGCGTCGCCAGCTCGTACGCCCAGCGGTATTTATGGTGCCAGGCCGAAAGCGGCACGCTCGTCGGTCCGGGCTCGTACTTCGACTGGCCGAGCACCTCGAAGAAATGGTTGTAGTACATGTCCGCCTCTTGAAGGCTCAGTCCTTGCACCGGACCGCTGTATCCTTCCTCGCGGTATTGCTCCAACGAAAACGGAACACCCTTCGTAATCATGCCGCGTCCCTCCGCCATCGGAATTGAGGAGTTCCCCCCCTCTGTCCCTATCATAGCGCATGGGCAAAGCGGCGATTAAGCGGGCATTCCGATCATTACTAGCACAAATCGATTATATTAGCGCCAATTTTTACTTCTTGTAAACGGAGCCGCTCACATAGGTGGAATCGGAGACCGTCGTCCCGCCCGGCTGTTGCGGTAAGCCCGGCTTTGCCGGCTTTGTTGGAGACAGCGTGGAACCGGTTTTGCCGCCTCCAGGCGGATTTCCGCTTCCGGCCGGCTTGCCGTCCGACGGCTTCCCGCCCCTGCTCGCATCCAGTCCGATCGTCTTCGTAAAGTCGTACGCGCCGCTGCCGCTTCCGGTTGCGCTTCCGCCGGTTTCCAGGCCGATCCGGGTGCGCAGCGCGGCGATCGCTTTTTCGAAATCTTCCTCGCTCGGCACGATGTACGGGCTGTCCCAACGGCCGTCGATTGGAATATAGTCGATCGTCTGCGGCTTCATGTCGCGGATGTTGACGATCCACTGGCGAAGCTGCGATTCGGGAATATCCGTCTTCACGCTTTGGCCGATGATATCCAGCACGTTCCCCCACTGCGTCAGCCCGTTCAGCGACGTCAGCTTGCCGAGCAGCTGGTCCAGCACTTGCTGCTGCCGCTTGTTGCGGGCGAGGTCGGTCGACTCCTCGGTACCCCGGTTCGACTTCCGGTAGCGGACGAAATCGAGCGTCTGCTTGCCGTCCAACGTTTGCAGCCCTTTGCGCAAATCGATGTTGGTGCCGTCTTCCGAATCGGTGTAGCGCATGTCCATGTCGACGTCGATCGTCAGTCCTCCGAGGGCGTCGACCAGCTTGCGGAAGCCGTCAAAGTTGATGATCGCCATATAATCGATCGGAATGTGAAGCAGCTCGCCGAATAATTTCTTCGTATTCGCAATCGCCGTATCGCGATCTTTGTTGTAATAGTACGCGTAATAGTAATTCGCTTTATGCGCCGGCAAGTTTTCCGGCTTCAGCTGCAAGTCGCGCGGCAGCGACACCAGCGTGGCGGCGCGGCTGTTCGGATCGAGCGCGGCTAGCATGATCACGTCCGTATTCAGCGTGCCGCCGCTCCCTTGCCGGCTGTCGATGCCGGCCAGCAAAAAAGTGATCGGCTTCTCGCCCTTCGCGCCGGTTTCCGCCGCTTTGTTGTTGCCCGCTGTATCGGCCGTCGGCGGTTCGGACCCCGCGATGTTTGCCAGGGCGGCATCCGCTTTATGGTACAAATAGCCGATATAAACCGCCGCCGCAATAAGGACGACGCCGACGACCGACGCCGACCAGATCGAGATTCGTTTCCACAATCGCTTCGTTCCCGTCAACACCCTGATGCTCCTCCCGCCAGTATCTGTACTATAGACGTACGAACGACGCGTCCGGTTTAGTATATCGGCGCTTCCCGTCGAAAAAATAACGGCGAACTTTCCCGAACTTTGCGCTTGCCCGGGAAATCGTTCGCCGCACGTTCGAAAAGGGACTTCGCTGCATTCGCCGCTGCCGTGTCCGTGTTACGAGGACGACCCGCTCTTCGCGGACTCCCGCGCCCACTCCGTCCGCGCTTCGTCCAGCAGCTTCTTTGCCGACAGCTCTTCCTCGAACGCCTTGCTGTAGCTCGCGATGTAAAACTGCTGGAACTCCGCCCGACCGAATTCGACATAGGAGTTGTATTGATCCGCGGCCATCTTGTAGTCGGCCATCGCTTCGTGTGCTTTTTCCGCAGCAGCCATGATGCTTGAGATGGAGCGGTATTTCGGCTTGGCCTGATTGAGCTCGTCGCTGGCGGCAAGCGACAAGATCTCCGCGAACTGCTTCTCGAACTCGCTCCAGTACGCGGCCGACAGCTGGGCCAAGTAATAGTTTTCTTTGCGGATTTCGTAAAACTCTTTGGCGATGCGAATTTTTTCACGGACGACGCCGGGGTGCTCCATATACGTTTCCGTCCGCTTCAGCAGCTGATCGACGGACGTTTTCAGCTTCCGCTCGGCTTCGTCCTCAGCCACGCCGCTTCCCTTCTCTTCCTGGGCCGACGCAGCCAGGACAACCGTCGCCGTGGACGTGTCGGGGTCCCAGCTTACGTTCGCCCCGAGCGATTCGCTGACAGCCCTTAGCGGCACCAGCGTCGTATTGTCCAGCAAAATGCCGGGCGCATCCCCTTGCACAGCTTTGCCGTTGACGATCACACGGACGATCGGGTATCCTTTGTACTCGCCGTTGACACTCGCCGCGGCCGCGACGCCGGTGCCGGCCAGCGCCATGACAAGGGCCGCGATCGCAAGACGACTTTTGTTCATCCTAAGCTCTCCTCCTGTTCTCTTGTTTCATTTTAATAGAGCCGCCACTTTCTTACAATTAGGGATGCACAATAAAAGCGGCAGGATCGAATGGACCCTGCCGCCTCCGCCGCCGGACGGGAAGCGAAGCTTAGCGGATTTCGCCGAGCTCCCGCTTGACGATGCCGTTCGGGGTGTCGATAATTTCGTACACTTTGACGTAATTGTTGGAGCTGTACTGGTTCACTTTCAGGTTGCTGAACTTGACGGAGTTGTCGCCGTCCAGCAGCTTCGTGCCGCCGAGGAACGGAAGCGTCTGGCTGGACAGGACGAGCCCGGAGCCGTCGAGCAGTTCGAATTGCAGCTTGGACACGCTGGCGTCCGTAATGACCGGCTGCAGACGCTGCACATCCGCATGGAACCGGAATTCGTAGGCGAACGTCGTGCCGAGCGTTCCGTCGAGCAGCAAATCGGCGTCGCGCACCTCGATCCGGTACGGGGACACTTCCCAGACGTCATCTGTCGTGTTTTCCTGCTGAATCATCGTTTTCACCGATCCGAGCGGAATCGTGTCCTTGCCGTCGTACAGCCGGACCGTAAACGGCTTCGACTCGTCGGCGTCGGACAGGACGAAGGAATACGTCAGCAAATAGCTGCTGTTCGACGGCAGCTCGGCGATGACGGCGGCCTGCTTCGTGCCGGAATAGACGCGGCCGCTTTCGTCGACGAGATCGAACCTCAGATCCGGAAGCGCCATGGTCGACTTGCCGTAATTGGCAATGCTCACCTTTGCGACAGCCGTCTTGAAATCGTAGTTTTCGTTCGTGCCCGCCTTCAGCTCCAGCACGGACACTTCCACGTTGTGATCGAGCGCGACCCGGATCGGATCGCCGATCGTATAATCCGCCGCGCTGCCTTGTGCATCGACGGTCGCCCCTTTCAGATCGGCCACCAGGACGGGGACGGTTTTGGCCGTGCCCGAGGCGCCGGTCGAGGCGGACGAAGTGCCGCCGCCGGACGATGCGCCGCCGGAGCCGCCCGTGCCGCTCGCCGATCCGCCGCGCTTTTCGAACAGCGCCATTTGCAGCTCGTCAGGCGCGATTCCTTTCGGCAGCTGAGCGGCGAAGGAGAACGATTCGACATCGCCCTGCGACAAATAAGCCGGATGCGTCTCGCTATCCGAAGCCGCCACGGCCACGCCGCCCCCGGCGGTCTGGAAGCTGGCGCTCAGCTGCGGCACGGCGACGACGCGGCTGCCCGTGTTCGTCACTTGCACGTTGACGCGGACCCATTGGCCTTCGCCGCTTTGCAAAATCGACGCCGATGTGATCTTCACGCCGACGATCTCCTGCCCCCGGCTGTCGGTAATCGGCCGCGTATCGCCGACGGCCGCGGTCGCCGAATTTCCGGTCAGGCCGAGGCTGTCCAGCACGACGGCCGAATCGCCGTTCATGGAATAAAACTGCAGCGTCCAGTCGCTCGCGGAATCGGCGCCCGGGATGGCCGCCTTCACCGTGATCCGCTGCGACTCTCCCGGCACAATCGCCTTCTCCTGGCCGTCGATCGCCGACGCTTCCACCGTCTCGCCGTCGGCGTTTTCCAGCCGCATCTTCAGCGCGGCCGGCAGCGTGAAGCCGGAGTCGCCGCGGTTGTCGGCGATCAGGTCGACATAGACGTTCCACTCGTCGTTCTCGTAGACGGCGAATTGGTTTCCGATGCGGAAGCCGACGCTTGCATCGGCGGAAAGCGTGCCGTCGACTTGCGCCAGCTGCACAATCGCCTGCTGCGTCTCGCCCGCGTCGTCCTCGATGGCAGCCGCCACGGAGAACGAGCCGAGATCGTTCATCGCCGGCTTGCCGCCGAAGCTCCAGCCGAATACGACGACGCGCAATTGGTCCGCCGTCAACCCTTTCGCCACGCGGGCTTCGTAAGGGAAGCCCTGCTCGGCGCCCGGCTGCACCCGGGCGTTCTGTTTGCCGATCAGCCGCGCCGAGTAGCTGTAGCCGTCCGCGTCCACAACGCGAACGCCGTAATAATTGTAGTCGATCGGGACGGAACCGCCGTTGTGCAGCTTCACGGTGAAGCGGACGATTTCGTCGTCCGATCCCGACGAGATGCGGACGTTTTCCAAAGTGAAATAGACGTTCTCGCTCAGGTACACGCCTTCGCGTCCGGCCTGGGCCATAAGCGGCGAAAGCGCCAGCGCGAATACGAACAGCGAAACGACAAGCAGGCGCGCTTTCCGGATCAGGCCGAATCGTCTGGATGAACTCATGGAAGTGGTGCCTCCTTCATGTTTAGTCGAACCGCAGCGCGTCGATCGGCTTGAGCCGGGAAGCTTTGTTCGCCGGATACAGGCCGAAGACGATTCCGACCAGCACGGAGAAAATGAACGCATAAATTCCGACTTCGATCGACAGCTGCGTCGGCTGGTTCGGGTTGACGAGCGGCCAGATCAGCGAAGCGGCGACGCCCAGCATGAGCCCGAGCAGCCCGCCGAGGCCGCTGATGACCGCCGCCTCCATCAGAAACTGCGTCAAAATATGGTGGCGCTTGGCGCCGATCGATTTGCGGATGCCGATCTCCCTTGTCCGTTCGCTGACCGTCACGAGCATGATGTTCATAATGCCGATGCCGCCGACGAGAAGCGAGATGAGCGCCACGCTGATCAGCTGGCTCATCAGCGAGTTGGCCGCTTCCTTGCGCGCGTTCATCAGCTCCTCCTGGTTCGAAACGCGGAAGCCGTTGCTGCTCTTGAACTGGTACGTCAAATATTGCGTAATCGTCTCCTGCGCTTCGGTCAGCCGATCGGCGTCGGGCGCCTCGAGATAAGTCGTGCGAATTTGCCCCAGCCGGAACGCCCGCCGTGCGGTTTCGAGCGGCACGAACACGGAACTGTCCGGCGACGTGCCGCCGATGTTCGAGCCTTTGGACTTGAGCTGGCCGACGACGGTGAACACGATGCCGTCGATGTTGATGTCCTGGCCGACCGGATCGGCAAATCCGAACAGCGTCTCGGCCACCTCGCTGCCGATGACGGCGACGTTGCTGCGGAATTCGTTATCCGCGGGCACGAGAGCGCGTCCCCGTTCCACATCGATTTTCATCAGCGAGAAGTAGCGGTCGTTCGTGCCGATAACGTTGTACGTCTCCGAAGTGCGGTCGTACTTGACGTTCGAGCCGTTTTTCGACACCGAAGGGGCGATCGATTCGATCTCGGGCAAAATTTCCAGCTTCATCAGCTTGTCGTAATCGAGCTGTGTTGCCCGGCCGTTGCCGAGCAAGTTGACGATGAGCAAATTCGTGCCGAGGTTTTCGTACTGCGCCTCGATCTTGGCCGTCGTACCTTGTCCGATCGACACGAGCGTGGTGACGGAGCCGACGCCGATGATGACGCCGAGCATCGTCAGCAGCGTCCGCATCGGCTTGCTCATGATGGTGCGAAGCGCCATGACGACAAGCTCCAGCACGTTCATACGGTCACCGCCTGTTCGGGAAGGGCCGCGTTGCGCCGGTCGTCGACGATCTCCCCGTCGCGGATCGACACGACACGCTTCGCGTGCCCGGCGATTTGCAGATCATGCGTAATCAGGACGATCGTGTTGCCTTGCTCGTTCAGCCGAATGATCAGGTCGAGCACTTCGGCGCCGGTCTTCGAATCGAGCGCCCCCGTGGGCTCGTCGGCGAGGAGCAGCGACGGAGAACCCGCCAGCGCCCGGGCGATCGCCACCCTCTGCTGCTGGCCGCCGGACAGCTGGTTCGGCCGATGGCCGATCCGCTCTCCCATGCCGAGCGACTCCAGCATCCGCTTCGCCCGCTCCCTGCGCTCGCTTTTGGGCACGCCGGCGTAAATGAGCGGCAGCTCGACGTTTTCCAGGGCGGTCAGGCGCGGCAGCAGGTTGAATTGTTGAAAGATGAAGCCGATCTTCTTGTTGCGCAGCGTCGCCAGCTGCCCTTCGCTCAGCTTCTCCGTCGCCACGCCGTCCAGGACGTACGTGCCGCTCGTCGGCGTATCGAGCAACCCGATCGTGTTCATCAGCGTCGATTTGCCCGAGCCGCTCGGGCCGACGATGGCGACAAAGTCGCCGGAGGCGACGGAGAGCGACACGTTTTTCAGCACCTGCACTTCCTCCGCGCCGCGGCCGTAGCTTTTGCATATGCCGGACAGTTCGATAATGTTCACGGTCATCTTCCTCCTCCGCCGATCCGTTGTCCGCCCTGTCCTCCTCCGCCCGGGAATCCGCCGCCGCCACCGGCCGGGAACGTGAATCCCCCCGGACCGCCGCCCGGGAAATTGCCGCTTTGGAATTGCCGGCGAAGCTCTTCGATTTGCTGCCGCGTTCCGTCCGCCGTCCGCTGCCGGGTCGGGACGACGACTTCGTCGCCTTCGTTCAGCCCGGACGTAATTTCCACCGCCGTCTTGCTGCGCGCACCGATCTGGACCTGCACGTTTTCCTCCAGCGTGCCGTCCGGCTTTTTGACCGTGACCGTCACTCCGCCTCGGGAAATGCGCAGCGCCTCGACGGGAAGCGTCAGCACGTTTTGCCTGTTCTGGATCAAAATTTCCGCCGTGGCGGTCATGCCGTACTTGAGCAGCCCGTCCTTGTTCGGCACCGATACGATCGCATCGTAGTAGGTAACGCCGTTCGTCGTCGTCCCGACGGTCGACACCTGGGTCACTTCGCCTTCGAACCGTCTGCCGGATACCGCATCGACGGTCACTTCCGCCTTCAGTCCCGGCTTGATGTTCATCAGGTCGAGCTCATCCACCTGAATCGGAAGCGTCATCATATCGAAGCTGGTCACGCTGCCGAACAGATCGCCCTGCTTCACGGACGCGCCGACGGGGTAACTGGCGAGCACGTTCGTTCTCTGGCTCGCGAAGTCGGTGGAGAACACGCCGTCGAAGGGCGCCTTGATCGTCAAATCGTCGACCCGCTTCTGCGCCTGCTCGACGGTTTGCCGCTGACGGTCCACGGCGGCCTTCTTGCTCTTGATCTGGCTGTCGAGCGTATCGTTGGCCAAAACGGCGATGACGTCGCCGGCTTTGACGAGGTCGCCGCTTTTTTTGCGCATCTCGATCACCGTTCCCGACGCCCCGGACAGCAAAACGACCGTCTTCGCCGGTTCCAGCTTGGCGCTTGCCTTGGCGGCGATCTCCCGGCCGTTTTGGATGACGCTGCCGGTGACGTCCATGCCGGCGGAAAGCGTCCCGTCATTGTCGACGGCCACTTCCACCTCGACTAACCGGTTGCCCGCCGCGTCGGCTTTGAGCGATGTCCCGACCGACCGCACGGTGCCGGTTTTCGTCAGCGCGTATCCGGCGACGTCCAGATCGACGGGGGCGCCCGCCTTGAACTGCGACGCTTCCTCGAACGGGTACGGCAGCTTCACCGTCAGCGTCGCCTGGTCCGCAATCGTCCCGATTTTGGCCGACTTGTTGACGGACGAGCCGACGTCCAAATTGCCCAGCTCCAGCCTGCCGTCGGCCGGGGCGACGATGCTCATGTGCTGTCTTTGCTCTATGAGGTCGTTCAGTTCCTCCTCCAGCGTTTGCAAGTTGTTCCGGGCGTCCTTAAGCGCGGATTCGATCTGCTCGTTCGAGATTTCAAGCAGGACGTCTCCCTGCTTGACCGGCATGCTCCGGGTCAAATTCATCGTCTTGATCGTGCCGTCGGCGGAAGCCGTCACGTTTTGCAAAACTTGCGTCTGAAGCTGAGACGTCCCGGATACGGACACCCGGATGCTGCCCCGTTGCACTTTCACCGTGCTCATTTCTTCCTGAGCCGACGCTTTCGGACGGCTCGGACCGCTTACGAACCAATATGTACCCCCTGCTCCGATCACGACGACTGCCGCCAACGCGATCGCCCACTTCGCACCGCGTTTCAATGCCATGGCCATCTTCCTTCCGTCTGCAACGTATCGCTTGCGCCGGCTGAATCGGCTATCTTCCCCATCCGGCCGCGGATGATTCCATCCGACCTTGTGCCGATTATAGGAATCGTTTATGAACCATTTATGAACACAACATTAAAACAAGCTAAATTCGAACGCGCGAAAGGCCGCTCCATATAGGAAACGGCCTTTACAATGGTGTTATTTCATCGGGATGTCGGTCGGGCCCGACGTTTATTTCGACAGCGCCTGCCCGCTTTCCTGCTCGCCGCGGGCTGTCCGTACGCCTTATTCGGGATGATTTTGCGATGCGTTGCCGACCGTAAAAGGACTTGCAATCCCTTCGTACATCAGATGCATGGTCATGCCGCCGGCCGCGTGAACGAGATTGTGGCAATGGTCCATCCAAAGGCCGGGATTGTTCGCAACAAACGCCACTTCGTACGTTTCGCCGGACGCCACGTCGAGCGTATCCGACCACCACGGGCTGCCGGACACCCGTTCGCCGTTGCGCGACAAGACCAGCATATGGTGGCCGTGCAAATGCATCGGATGATCGACATGGCCGCGATTGACAATCGTCGTTTTGACCAGTTCGCCTTCCCGCACCATGAACATGGGGGTATTCGGGAATACTTCGCCATTGATCGTATAGTTCATGTTAAGTTCGCCGTTATAAAAGCCGAGCTTGTTGTCCAGTATCATCATAAATTCACGGTCGAACTCGCTGTCCGGTCCGAACGGTGTCGGAGCCGGTTTGCCGTAACGCTGCGGCTCGAAGTCGGCAGACGGATTCGGGATTTCCGGGATGTCGCCGGTCCCGTCCGGGCTCAGGAACACCCCGTGATTTCCTTCGCGCCCTACGCGGAGGAACACCGGTCCGTCCGGCATCGTGAACGTGACGTCGTACCGTCCGCCCGTCGTCAGCCACAATCGGACGTTTTCCAGATCGTCCGGCTCGTTCAACTCCGTTCCGTCGATGGCGGCCACCTGAAACTTCGTGCCGGTCAAATCGTACGATTTCCGCACCCAGTTGTCCGTATGGATCAGCCTTAGGCGAACCGGGGTCCCGGGGGCAACGGCGATTTTTTCGATCGCCTCCGACGCCCCGATCATCAGCCCCGCCTCATCCCATGTGTGCGACAGCACCGTGATGTCTTTGACCCTGGCGTGAGCCGGATCGTTCGGCTCCACGATCAGCGCGCCGAACAGTCCTTTCTGAACCGCTTCGTTGGAATGTTGGTGCGAATGGTACCAGAACGTGCCGGTTTGCTCCGCACGGAACCGGTACGTATACGACTCCCCGGGCATGACCGCGTCCTGTGTCGCGCCCGCAACGCCGTCCTCGGCGTTCGGAACATCCAGGCCGTGCCAATGAATCGTGACGCCCGCGTCGATATTTTTGTTGATCAACGTCACTTCCACCAGTTCCCCGTTCTTCATGCGCAGCTCGGGTCCGGGAATTTGCCCGTTGTACGTCCAGGCGTCCACCGTTTTGCCGGAGGCGAGCCGAATCGTCTTTTTCTCCGCGGTGAGCGTAAATTGGCGGTCCGGCTTGCCGGTGCGCGGTCCCGTCAAGTCCGCTACGGAAACCGGGCGGATCGCCGAATGCGCGGCGTGGTCATGGGAGCGCAAGCCTGACGGCTCACCTTTCATGCCGTAGTCCATTACGCCTTGCGTCATATCGAGTCTGTCCGGCAAGCGGCTGTTGTTTTTCGCCATGATGAAAAATGGTGCCGCTCCCGCCAACACGACGGCAAGCAGGCCGATACCGGCCAAGGCGCGAATCGGCCACGGCCGCAGGACGAACGTCGCTTCGGGACGTGTTGCCTTTTCCCGCCGCCGGTCGTGGCGCATCCATAGCAAGCCGCAAGCGACTAGCAGCAGCGCGAGCGGAATCGCCACTTCGTACCAGCGGAAAGGAACGGGCGGCACGAGCACAAAGTAAAAGGTGAAAAGACCGCCTAAAGTCATCATTCGAAACGGCATGATCATTCGAGGCGAGGCTGCGATGGCGCGCATTTCGGGGTTGATCGCCCCGGCTTCGCCGGCGGCGGCCATCTGGCGCAGTCTAAGCAGCGCCGGCAACGCGAACAGCCAGATCGCAAGCAGCGGCAGCAAGAGCAGCGGCACATGAAGCGCTACCCGGTCGAACCAAAAAATCGGCTCCATCTCAATCGCGCCAGTGACAATACATCCCATTAACGCAAGATCGGTGAGTGAAATGAGGCCGACTCTCCATAGCAGCTTGCGGACCTCGGCCCGCAAGCGAACGGTATCCTCTCGGCAAGGCAGCCGGTACGCCCGGTTGCCCGCCCACCACGAAAATAAGATGACGAGCAAAAGCTCGGTCATTTCCATCATGGTCAAAGTCGTATGCACGGTAATCCCCTCCGTCACATGCTTTCAACGACCCTTATTGTATAATCCGACCGCAAGCGGCCAAACAGCCGCAAGTACGGAAATCGCCTGGACCGGAGTCGGGATTATGAAAAAAAGGAGCCACTCTATATCAAATGAGCGCTCCTTATATAGCCGTTTTTTTGGGCAAATGGATGCGGATCGTCGTGCCTTCGTTCAGCCGGCTGCTCAGCTCGATCTTGCCGCCGTGCAGGTCGACGATTTTGCGGACGATGGCGAGCCCGAGCCCGCTGCCGCTCCCTTCGGAATGGCGCCGGGACGCATCGGCCTTATAGAAGCGGCGGAACACGTTGGGCTGATCTTCCGGCGATATGCCGATGCCGGTATCGGCGATCGTCACGATCGCTTGCCGTTCGCCGCTTTCCAGAGCGATCGTCACGCGCCCGCCTTCCGGCGTAAACTTGATGCTGTTGTGCAGCACGTTCGCCCATACTTGGCTCAGCGAATCTTCGTCGGCGATGACGGTGACGGGCGCAAGCTCCAGCTCGATGTCGAGCTTTTTCGCCGACCAGAGCGGTTCGCAGGCAACGACAGAGCGGCGCAGCTGCTCGTCCAGCTGAATCGGCTTCGGATCGAGCGGATGCTGCTCCGAGTCGAGGGAAGCCAGCTTGAGCAAATTTTCGCTGAGCCGCGACAGCCGCTCCGACTCGCTTTCGATCAGCTTCAGGTAGCCCATCCGCTCCTCCGGGTCGAGACCGTCCTGCTGCAGCAGCTTGGAGAAGCCGCGGATCGACGTCAGCGGCGTCTGGATGTCGTGAGAGACATTGGAAACGAACTCCTGCCGCATCTTTTCCATCTTATTCAGCTCCGCGGCCATATGCGTAATGCTTTCGGCCAGCACGCCCAGCTCGTCCTTTTGCCGGATATGCAGCTTCACATTGAAGTCGCCGCCGGCGATTTTGCGGGTCGCCTCGGTAATTTTTTTCAGCGGACGGACGAGATAGATGGCTGCGAGGGCGATCAGAAGCGAGCTGATAAGCACGATCGTCCACGTCATGCGGAAGTCGATCCATTCCATCCGCCGAAGCGGAGCGGGACCGCCTTGCGAGACGAACAAAGCGTAGCGGGTGCCGTTGTATTCAAACGGCATGCCGACGCTTCCCCGCGGACATTCGTCGTCGTGCTCTTCACCAAAGCTGCTGTACGTGTCGCCGGCCAGCACCGACTGAATGATCGGCTCGGCGATGACGCATTGCGGTCCGGGGCCGGGCTCGGATATGTACCGTTCGCCCGTCTCGGAGTACAGCTGCAGCTGCTGGCCGCGATTCAGCCGGGCCACGATCGAGACGGTCTGTCCGAGCTGCTGCGGCTCGGTCTCCTGGATGAACCGGATAACCAGCTGGGCGGCGTTCTCCGTCAGTTCCTCCACCCGGTTGTTCAACTGGTTGCGGAAATAGTGGGTAAAAATCGTGCTGGACAGCGCCAGGCTGATCCAGACGACGACACAGATGACGATGGCGATGCGCAAATAAAGCGTGCGGATCAAGGCTGCACCTCAAGCCGGTAACCGAGGTTGCGGATCGTGACGATGGACACTTTCTCCGAGCCGCATTGCTCCAGCCGCTCGCGCAGCCGCTTCACGTGCACGTCGACCGTCCGGGCGTCCCCTTCGTAGTCGACGCCCCATATTTGCTCGATCAGCTGCGCGCGCGTGAAAATATGGCCGGGATTGCTGGCGAACTTAAACAATAGCTCGAATTCCTTGGGCGGAATCATCGTGCTCTGGCCGCCTACGGTCAGCTCGAAGGTGCGGCGGTCGATCGTCAGATCGCCGACCTGCGCCGACTCGGAATGCTCGATCCGGTACCGCTTGAGCAGAGCCTTGACGCGGGCGACGAGCTCCATCGGGTCGAACGGCTTGATCAAATAATCGTCGGCGCCGAGCCGGAACCCTTTGAGCCGTTCCTGAATTTCGTTTTTGGCCGATACGATGATGATCGGCAAGTCGATCGACTTTTTCAAATCGCGGCAAAAATCCCATCCGTCCATAACGGGCATCATGACGTCCAGCACGATCAGATCGATTTTCACGTCGGCCAGCACGTCCATCGCCTCCTGCCCGTCGGCGGCCTCGAACGTGGCGAACCCTTCCTGCTGCAAAAACGCCTTGATCAGCTTGCGAATGGCCAAATCGTCGTCGACGATCAAAATTTTGCTCATCGATGGCTTGTCCTTTCGGTCTGGAAATCGGGCGCGAAAAAAAGCAGCGCGGCCTTCGCCTATCATAGCACGTCCGCCTTAAGATTATCTTAAAAAAGCGGCGGAATCGATGCCGGTTTTGCGCAGCACGGCGCGAAACAGCGGCGGAAGCGGCGCCGTAAAGATCCGCCCGTCGGGCAGTTCGATCTTCCAGGCGTGCAGCAGTTGATGGCGGACGTCGCCGAACGGCTTGCCGCCGTATTTCAAATCGCCGAGCAGCGGGTGGCCGATGCTCTGCATATGCGTGCGAATCTGATGCGTGCGCCCGCTGATCAACTCCACCTCGACGAGCGTATGGCGTGAGCCCGCCTGCAACGGCCGGTAGCGCGTCGTCGCCGCCATTGACCCGGACGGCGTTTCTTCTCCACTCCCATCGTCCACGACAATGGTCCGGTTCCGGGATTCGTCGCGGACGAGGCCGGCCGAGACGGTGCCGCCTTCCTTCAGCACGCCTTCCACAACGGTCAAATAATATTTGCTCAGCTCGCGGCTCTGAATCCAGACGTTCAGCCGGTGCAGCATGCCGGCCGTCTTGCCGACCAGCACGAGTCCGCTCGTGTTGCGGTCCAGCCGGTTCGCCGTAGCGGGCAAAAACAGGCGGCTGTCCAGCTCCCCTTTGCGGTGCAAATAGGCGTGCACGCGAGTGATGAGCGTATCTTTTTGCTCCGACCGGTCCGGATGCGTGAGCAACCCGGCCGGCTTGTTTGCGACAAGCAGCTCCGCGTCCTCGAAGACGACGTCCAGCTGCGTCGGCACGCCGACGAACTTCGGCTTTTTTTCGGCGGAACCGGCGCTCGCCGCCTGGAACGCTTCTTCCTCCATCCAAATCGTCAGCTCGTCTCCCGGCGCCAGCTCGTAGTTTTGTTTTTTGCGCTTGCCGTTCACCCGCACTTTTCCTTGGTCGATCATTTTATAAATTTGGCCCAGCGGATAGTTGGGCATCAAGCTTCTCAAGTAGCGATGAAGCCGTTTGCCGCCTTCGGACGGCGTAACGGTGCGGATGATCATATCGGTTGCACGCTCCCCGTTTCGGTTCGGATCGCCGGGCCTCCTCGTATGGGCCAGGCAGTACCATCTTACCACGACTGCCGCCCAAGCGAAAAATGCTGGCTTCGCCTATTCAGCGCCAATTCACTTTCTCATGCGATTGCCCTGCGGGCTCCAAGCCGCCATTTTCAATTGCGCGGCATTTGTCGTACAATAATGGGTATTGGCTTAAGCCGACAACATTCGAGCGGTGGTGTAGCATTCGTGAAACAATCGGGGCGGACGGGATCGCGCAAAGCGGATCGGATCGGAAAATCGGGCCGATCGGGCAGAACGGATCGGACAAGCGCAGCGGGACGGGCAATCGGCTCCGGCCGGTCCGGCGGAGTCGGTCGGGCGGATCACATGAACCGGCTGGGCGCAGCCGGCAGGCACGGGGGGGCAAAGCGGACGGAAGCACACGCAAGGCCGGGCAAATTCGCGCGGACGGACGAGCGGGGATTCGCCGGAGCGTCCAGGGCGGTGCAGCCATCGGCCAAAACGGCGGCGATCAGCCTGAAGTCGGGACGGCGCAAAGGCGAATGGTGGGAGCTGAAGCTTCCGGACGGGCTGGCGGAAGCGCCGATCGGCGCCATTTTGAAGCAGCTTCCCGTGCCGGCCAAGCTGGCGGGCCGCCTGATCGCCGCCAAAGGCGCAATCAAGCAAGGCAAGCAGCTGCGGCTGAAGCTGTTCCCGCCGGAGGAGCCGGGCTTTCCCGGCGACTGGGCGGAGCTGAACATCTTATATGAGGACGATTTCTCGCTCGTCGTGAACAAGCCGGCCGGCGTCGAGGTGCACCCGAGCGTGCAAGGCCAGCGCGGCACGCTGGCGCACGCCGTCGCCGCCTATTACGAGGCGACGGGCCAAAGGTGCCGGGTCCGCCATATCCACCGGCTGGACAAGGAGACGACCGGCCCCGTACTCTACGCGAAAAATGAGCTCGCCCATTACGTGTTCGACAAGGCGATGCGGGAGAAAGAAATCGAGCGCATTTACGTGGCCATCGCGGAGGGCGTTATATCGAAAGCCAAAGGCACGATCGACGCTCCGATCGGGCAAGACCGGCATCACCCGACCCGCCGGCGGGTGAGCGAAACCGGCGAGCCCGCCGTCACCCGATACGAGGTTGTGGAGACGTTTCCCGACTTGACGCTCGTGCGGCTGCGGCTTGAGACCGGACGAACGCACCAGATTCGCGTCCATCTGTCGCATATCGGGCATCCGCTCACCGGCGATGGCATGTACGGCGGCTCCCGCCGGTATATGCAGCGTCAAGCGCTACACGGCGAGAAGCTCGTTTGGCGCCACCCCTGGACCGGCGAGCGCCTGGAAGTGCGGGCCCCGCTGCCCGAAGACATGGACCGGCTGCTGCAGGAATTGCGTTCCGGTGCGGAGCCGCGATGATCGGCAGTGCTGCCGCGGCCGCGCCTACCATACACATCAGCGCACTCAGCCATCGACACGTCCCGGAATATCGGAAGGCGTGGCCGCCACTCAACCGGCTCTCCCGCTCCGTTCCCGGTTGCGGTAGTCGGTCGGCGTCACGCCGGTCAGCGCCTTGAACACGGAGACGAAATATTTGTAATCTTTGTAGCCGACTTTGTCGGCGATTTCGAAGACGCGGTCGTGCGTTTCACTCAAATACGACTTGGCCCGCTCGATGCGCAGCTCGTTGACGTATTCCGTAAAGCTGCGCCCTTCGTGCTGCTTGAACAGAAGACTGAAATAGCTTGGCGTAATTTTCAGCCAGGCGGCCACCTCGGACGCCTTCAAATCTTGATGGGCGTTGCGGTCGATATAGTCTTTCGCCCGTTCGACGATCCACCGGTTTTTGCCCGCAGTGCCCGGCTGCGCCGCCGAAAGCAGCGTCATCAGCTCTTCGACGATGACCGCCTCGGCCGCTTCGAACGTGTTGATCTGATGCAAATCGAACTCCTTCACGTGCGGGACCGACGCCCGCTCGGCCGCTTTCGGCCCGCCGGCGCGCAGCCTGCGCATGACAAGCACGCGCAGCTCCGCGTAAAGGCGGAACAGCTCCTTCACATTGCACCGCCGTCCGCGCAGCTCCGCGATCCATTCGCGCACCCGCGCGGCGACCTCCTCCTTGTCGTGGCGGGCGAACGCCTGCAAAATCGCCTTCTCCGTATCGGGCGACCATTCGATCCGCTCTTCGCCGAGGCCGGATGCGGCCAACTGCTCCGCGAACCAGACGCTTCGGGAAGGATCGGCGGAGCCGGCATGCAGCGCCTCCACCGCTTCGAGCCCACACCGTCTGGCGTCTGAAGCGCACCGGAACCGTTCGGACACGACAAACACGAGGCGCTCTCCGCCTTCTTCCCCATTAGCCGCCCGCTTGAGCGCCGCGGCCCATTCGTCGTCCGGCAAGCGGTCCGGTCCCGTCTCCCGGCATAGCGTGAGCATCACGTTTTCCCGATAAACAAACGAGAGCGGCTGAAGGCCGAGCGGCTCCAGCGCGAGCTCGATCCGGCTTTTCCAGCGCTCCATTCCTTCGGAAGAAAACGAATCTTCGGCCCGGCCGAGCCAGTCCGCTCCGTGCAACGTCTGACTCGCCACAAAACGGCAGCAGCCGTCCCCGGCCGCATCGCCGGAAGCGCCGTCGCAGCGAAGGCCGAACAAGTCTAACGTCTGCGGCTTTTTTCCTTCGAGCATCAGCTCTCGAATCGATTGCAGCCTTCTCTCGCGGTCGCTCCGCATGTCACGGGCGCGGGATTCGCGAATTTCTCCGGCGATGCGCGCCACCATGCCGACCATTTCCGAAACGTCCGCCGGCTTCAGCAAAAAGTCCTCGACGCCGAGCCGGACCGCCTGGCGCGCATATTCGAACTCCCCGTAGCCGGTCAGGATGACGATGCGGACATGGGGCATCGACGCCTTGATCGCTTCAGCCAGCTGCAAGCCGTCCATCTCCGGCATGTTGATGTCCGTCAGCACGAGATCGACGCCGAGCTCCGCGATGAGTCCGAGCGCCTCTTCCCCGTCGTACGCCTCCGCCACGACCTCGACGCCGGCTTGTTCCCACGGCACCGTCTCCCGGAGTCCTTGGCAGATGATCGGTTCGTCGTCGACGATGAGCATGTTGATCTTCACGCGGCATCCTCCTTTCCCAAGTCTCGTTGCCGTCGCAATCAGGAAGCGTTCGGATCGGCCTCCGGCAACAGTCTGTTATCATGTTCCGCAACCGGAATCGTAAGCGGCATGTTCAGCCTGACGCACGCCCCGCCTTCCGGCAAGTCCTCCAGCTCCACGCCGTAACCGGGCCCGTACACGATCGAGATGCGCTCGTGGATATTGCCGAGCGCGTGGCCGAGCAGCTCCTCCGGCGCCCGGCCGGTCGCGATCATGCGGCGCAGCTTGGCGGCTGTTTCCGCCGCGAAGCCGCGGCCCGTATCGGACACCTCAATCCGCAAGTTTTGCCCCGCCTGGTAGCAGCGGACACGGATCGTGCCCCCGTGGCGCGGGTTAAATCCGTGCTTGATGCTGTTCTCGACGAGCGGCTGCACGATTTTGCTCAATACGGCGACGTCCGCAAGCGACGACTCCATATGGACGGAAAAAGTGAGCTTCGGCCCAAGCCTCTTCTGCTGCAAGTCCAAATAGGCCCGGACGAACTCAAGCTCCTGGGAAAGCGGCGTCCACATCGTCGCCCGCTCCATCCCGGCGCGCATAAACCGCGACAGCAGCTCGATGAGCCGGCTCGTCTCCATCGCCTTCTCCAGCCGTGCCGTCCAGCGGATCATGTCCAGCGTGTTGTACAAAAAATGCGGGTCCATTTGCTGCTGCAACATTTTCAGCTCGGATTCGCGCTGGCGGATTTCCAGCTTGTACTTGTTGTCGATCAAATCTTTGATTGTCTCGACCATATGGTTAAACTGCCGGCCGAGATCGCCGACTTCGTCCTGCGAGCGCACCTGGACCCGGGCGTTGAAATCTCCCCGCTTCAGCCGGTTCGTCTCCTTGCGCAGCTCGAGGATCGGGCGGATAATCGCCAGATTGAAGCCGATCAGCGCGATCAGGCCGAACAGCAGCATGGCGACAAGCAGCGCCGTCAGCGTCGACTTCACATGATGCGTCTGGCCAACGATGCGCTCCTCCGGGATCATCGCCGCGATCGTCCAGCCGGTCGATTTCATCTGGCGGGCGAAGACGAGATGCGAGCCGTCCTCCGATTCCAGACGGAACGGCACGTCCCCGTTTTCGGCCAAGCCGCGGATCAGCCGCGGATCAGGGTACGGACGGCCTACATGGGACACGTCGCGGTCGAGCAGCACAGTCCCGTCCCTGCGCAGGACGAACGCGCTGCCGAGCTTTTGCGGCACCGCCACTTCCAGCAAGCCGGCGATATCCGCCTCGTCGAGCCGGATCGTCACCATACCGAGCGGCGTGACGGCGTCGTCGAACGAATTGATAACGCGAAACATCGAGACGACCCGCTTCTCGCCCGCCCAGCCGCTGATGATCGGATAGGAGTTGCTCCAGAACGGAGCGCCCTTGCGCGCGATCGCTTCGTCGATCCATCGTTTTTCGTCGCCTGCGACCGGCTCCCCGATATTGAACTCGTTGCCGTTAAACCCGCGCAACGAGATCGATTTGATGTTGCTTTTGGACATGAGCTGAAACGTGGCGAACGCTTCGATATCCCGCTTCGTGGCGTTCAGCATCGCCAACGTCGACGGCTCGAACGGAGTCGTTAGAAAATCGCGGAAGCTGTCCTTGTAAATCATATAGTCGGTAATATCTTCGACTTTTTTGATCTTGTCGGAAATGTTCATCTCGACGGTGTTCAAGTTTTTGTCCATCGATTCGGCGAATTGCCGGCTCAAAATCCGATCGTACTCGGAAAGCACGAAGTTGCCGATGATGAGCGTCGGCAACGTGACGAACAGGATGAAGATGGCCGTCGATTTCCGTTTCAGACTGAAAAACCGCATGAATCGCACCACCGCCCTCCCGATTGGCAAACGCTTTCAATCAGTATAATACAAGCGGCGCCGATTGTCGCGCGGAAAAGTGCGCCAACATAAGCCGCACACTGCCGGAAATCGCTGCGGCAGCCGAAAGACAAGAACAGCATCCTTGAAAGCGAGACGAATGGCGTCCGGGCACGTCCCGGGAAAGCCGCTTCCGCGTCCGTCCCGTCGGCTCGCCGTTTAGGGGAGCTTGCGACGAACTTGTTTCGGGAATCCGAACATCGGAGCGGCTTGCCTTAAAAAACGTCACCCTTTCACCGCACCTGCGGTCATGCCTTGCACGAGCTGCTTCTGCAGCGCGAGATAAAACAGGATGATCGGGACGAGCGCCATCGTCAGCGCCGCCATATGCAGCGTTTGGTGCGTCGTCTCCTTGCCGGCGAAGTTGGCGATGCCGAGCGGCAGCGTCTTGAGCGCATCGTCGTTGATCAGAACGAGGGCAAACAAATATTCGTTCCAGTTGTAAATGAAGTTGAGAATGACGACGGTGGCGATCGCCGGCCGGGTCATCGGCAGGATGATCGAGAAGAAAATGCGGAAAACGCCGCTGCCGTCCATGACGGCCGACTCCTCGATGTCTTTCGGAAACGTGCTCATGAAGCCGACGAGGATGAAAATCGTAATCGACAAATGAAACGCCGTATAAGGCAGTATAAGCGACAGACGGGTGTCGAGCAAGCCGATTTTTTGCATCAGCAGGAAGATCGGAACGAGCGTCGCATGGATCGGGATGACCATGCCGAGCATGAAGGAACCGTACACCCAGCGGCGCGCGCGAAACTCGAAGCGGGACAGGAAATACGACGCCAGCGCCCCGAGGAAGACGGTCAGCACGACCGCCACGAGCGTGATCAGCACACTGTTCCAAAAATAAGTGCCGAGCTTGGCGACTTCCCACGCTTTCGCGAAATTGCTCCATATCCATTCCTTCGGCAGTCCGAGCGGCCGCAGCGCGTATTCCTGCTCCGACTTGAAGGCGTTGACCGCCATCCACAGCAGCGGGATGATATTGAAGGCGCTGCTGATCGACAGGAAGACGACGATCCAGAACGTTTTCAACCGGCTGCTTTTCATGCCCGCGCCCCCCTCTTCCCGCGCTCGTCGCGGCTCGTCGTCAACCGGCCGGCCACATAGATGGCGATCAGGCTGAAAATCAGGATGAGCACCGAAACGGCGCTGCCGAACCCGAAGCGGATATTCGTAAACGTGTTGTTATACATGTAGATCGTCATCACTTCCGTGTTGTGCGCCGGTCCGCCGGCCGTCATCACATAGATCAGGTCGAACACGCGGAAGCTGTTGCTGATCGCGAACACGACCGTCACCCAGATGGTCGGGCGGATCATCGGAATCGTCACGAACAGCACCCGTTTCCAGCCGGTCGCCCCGTCCATGACGGCCGCCTCGTTGATTTCCGACGGGATGTTTTGCAGCGCGGCCAGGTAGATGACCATATACAGCCCACAGTTTTGCCAAATGTACGTGACGCCAAGCGACAGCATCGCCCATCTCGCGCTGCCAAGCCAGTTTTGCTTCAGCTCGCCCAGTCCGACGAGATCGAGCGCCTGGTTGATCAGGCCGAACTCGACGCCGTACATTTTGCCCCAGATGAGCGAGACGATAACCGCAGAGATGACGACAGGCAAAAAGCCGACCGTCCGAAAAAACGGAATGCCGCGTATGTTGCGGTTCAAAGCGAGCGCCAGCAGCAGCCCGAGCGGAAGCTGGCCGAGCAAGCCGGTCGCCATCATGATCAAATTGTTCGCAACCGATTTCCAGAACACGGAATCGGCCAAAATCTCCTTGAAATTGTCCAGCCCGATAAACCGGGCATCGGTAAGTCCGTCCCAATCGACGAACGAATAATAGACCGACATCGCAATCGGGACGACGGCGATGCCGATGTAGATGGCCAGCGCCGGAAACAGACCGAGCGCAATCGCCCATGACGTGCGTTTCAACGTATGCATGACCGTCTCCTTTCTATGCGCGCAGTTTCGATTGTGCCGGGATGAAGGCGCCGTCCGCTGCAACCGGCTGCGCAGCGCGGCGATCCCCTAATGCCGGGGCGGGCCGAATGACTTGCGCGCCGTCCCGTATTGGAACGGGCGGCGCGCAAGCCTGCGGATCGGCCGTCGGAGCGGATTATTTCGCCTGGGAGGCAGCCGCCTTTTCTTGAGCGGCTTGCATTTCTTTGGCCACCTGTTCGGCCGTCTTTTGCTTCGTCGTGATCGCCTGCAACCCATTTTCGATGACATCCTTGACCGGGATGAGCGCGACCGCGTCGAACACGGGGGCCGTCCCTTTGTTCGTCAGCTCGATCATTTCCTTCAAATATTTGCTTGTGCCTTCAGGCGGCTCGACTTTGGCCGGCACGATGATGCCATTGGACATGAGCGTTTGATACAGTTCCTTGCTGAAGAAATATTTCAGAAACTCGAAGGCGGCTTCCTTCTTCGCGCCTTTCAGCTCGCTGCTCGCTCCGATGCCGTACTGGACGACGCCGGCGGTCTTTTTCGGATCGCCCTTGCCGCCTTCCACCGCCGGGAACAGCGCGATGCCGATGTTGTCTCCCTGCGGATTCTGGTGGCGGAACTTCGCGTCGATCGTGGAGCTCGTAATGTGAATGGCGGCTTTGCCTTGCATGAAATAGTCCTGCACCTGAACGACATCCATCGTGTTCATGTCGGGATTGAACGCGTCGAGATTGGTGAATTCTTCAATGACACCGAGCGCCTTGACGAATTCAGGATCGGTGTATTTCGCTTCACCTTTGTTCACCTTATACAGGAAATCGCTGCCGGTGAACCGGTCCGCGATCGCCGACATCCACGACGACTGCAGCGGCCAACGCTCCTTGTTGCCGAGCGCGAGCGGCGTGATGCCTGCCGCCTTCAGCTTTTTGATCAGATCGATCAGGTCCGCATACGTTTTCGGAAATTCCGTATAGCCGACTTTGGCCAGCAGTTCCTTGTTGTAATAGACGATATCCACATACGTCGACTTCGCCGGCACCGCGTACTGTTTGCCGTCGACCCTGTACCCGGCGAGCGCGTCGTCCGAGAACATCCCTTTCCAATTGTCCATAATTTCGTCGATCGGCATCAGCACGCCGGCGGATACGAGCGGATCCATGTCGACGCCAGGGTACAGAACGAACAGGTCCGGCATCTTCTTGCCCGCGGCCAGCGTGCGCAGCTTCGTGCGGTATTGCGCCGACTGGACGTCTTCGGCCTCGATCTTGATATTCGGATGCTCCTCCTGGAACTTCTTGATCCGTTCCTTGTAAATGCCGTTGTCAACGTTGGGCGTCGTCCAGTTGTACATGATCGACAACGTGACCTGCTCCTGCTTGGCAGGCGTCGAACCGCCGGTCCCCGCATTGTTCGCGGAGGAACCGCCGCCGTTCGAGCCACAGCCGGCCGCACCGAGGGCAAGCACCGATGCGATGGACGCGGCGATCGTCGTTTGCAACCACCGTTTTGCCATATCAATCCCCTCTTTTCTTATGGATGCCTCGGTCGGCGGCTTGCGCCAACCGCCGAGGTTTGTTTGATGTCCTCATTATAGCCGCATCCATGAAAGCGATACCATCCGAGCCAATATCAATAATATCCGAAATTTTTAACGAATTTTAAACGTTTGGACATCAGCCGACTGGTACAGTTCCACATCGTCCAGGTACAGCGCCGCGGCGCTCCCGGAGAGCCGCTCGGCCACAACGACGAACTGGCCCGTCGCCGGCCGCTTGCCGTCCACCGATTCGGGCACGTCGAAGATGGCGACCGCGTCGTTCCATGCGCCCGAACGGGCGGCCAGCCGCACGGCCGGAGCGCGGAGCGAGGCGAGCAGCGATCCGTTGCCGTCGCGCAAGTTGAGCGTCAGCCCGATTTTCCCTTTGCCGATATACCGTTCGGACATCGCGTATTTCACCCTCGCCGCGAGCAGTCCCGGCTCGACGCGCACGACCTGGGCCGGTCCGCCGCGGTCGACTCCTTCCAGCTTCAGGCTGGCCGGGCCGGTTCCGGCCCGCTCCGTGACCCGGCGGATCGTGCCCGTGTGCGCGATCCAGTGCGTCCAGTGCGCGGCGGACGACTTGCCGATGTCGAAGGAACCGTTCGCGACAAGCGATCGGGCGCCACCGCCCGCCGACTGCAGCAACCGCGCATATTGGCGAATGGGAGCGGGCGCATTTTGCGCCATGGCGTCGATTCGTTTCCGGACGGGCCCGCCCTTCCGCTCCCGCGTGCGAATATAGTCCGCCAAACGCCAAAACGTTTCGGGGCTCCACGCGGACCAGGCGGGCGAATAAGCGTTCGGATCGAGCGGCAGCGCCAGCATCGGGTCGGACCGATGGCGCTCGATGAACGAAAATCGGGTTTGCCGCATCGCCTCGCCGCTTATCAGATCGCGCTCCACCTGATCAAGCATCGACAGCGCCCGGGCGCTGGACGTTGGCGATGGTTGCGGCCGCGGATAGCTGAGCACGGAAGCTTCGTAATAGTCGAACGCTTGCAGCAGAATGCGAGCGCGCGCTTTCTGCGGCTCGGTGGCCGCTTTGGCCGCGGCCGACTCGAGCAGCCGGCGGCTGTCGGCGATGTCCTTCCGGCTGACCGCCTCCAGGTAATCCGCGGAGTCGAACGCCAAATAGGTCGATGTTTTGCTCCCCTCGAACCAGGACGTCCGCGGCGCTGTTTTCGTCCAAAACTTTTCCCATATGGCATAGTAAGCGACCAGATCCGGCGCCGCCTTCGAACCGACCGCCCGTTCGCACCATTCCCGGAGCAGGCCGTCCGCATCGAGCTGCGGGTCCCACATCAGCTTGGCCGCAATCCACGGCTTCGGCCCTTCGCCCCAGTTCGGGTACAACTCGCCATAATGGGCGACGACGCCGAGGCGGCTGGCGTACCTGTAATTGTCCGCCATCAAATGAACGTACATCCGCGGCACGAGGTAAGGCGACCCGTACAAATAATCGTACCAGGCGACGTTCGCGGATTTGCTGCGCCATTCGGCTAACAACGCCTTGTCATCTGCGGCCGTACGCCGGTCGGCCCAGGACAGCCGGTCTTTGGTTACAAACGGCACGACGCGCGGATGAAGCGGAAACGACGGCGGATCGTATACTTCGTCGTATGCCAGCACCCCGAACCATTTGTCGGGATGAACGCGAAGGACGCCTTCGACCACCCGGTTGACCCAGCGATAGTACAAATCGGACATGTCCGGCAAGCCGAGCGAATTCAGCTTGCCGGGATAATCGGGATGGTCCGGCTGCGCCTCGCAAAAACCGCCGCCGTCGTTCACCGCAAGCGAGTACGAGCGTTCCTCCGGATGCTCGTCGAAGTAGCGGACGATCGCGGCGATCGCCTCCTCCGCCAATCCCGGAGCGGTGAAGCACGGCTGCCACCCCGCGGCCGCATCGTCCGGCGGAATGTAACGCTGCCCGCCCCGCGTCGGATAAAATTCCGGATGCGACGAGCCGTAAACGGATGGAGGGAACAAATTCACCAAGTTGTGTTGAAAACGGATATGGCCTTCCAGCCGGTTGCGGTCCAGCCAATCGTTCCAGTCTTGCGCGTTCGGCGGAGTCGGCCCCGAACCGAGCATGCGCGAGAAAAAAGCGGGCTCCTCTTTCACTTCTCTTAGCGGAACGACAAGGTCCGCAAGCTGCGGCACGTCCTCCCCATCCGGCCCCGGCATGAGCCAGCGGACGCCGACAAACCGTTCCAGGAACGCATAGACGCCGTTGGCCGTACCCGACGGAGCCGGACCGGCGATGACGAGCCCGTTTTCGTACGGACGGATGACGAATCCGTCCTCCTTCATCCCTTGCAGCATCGCCTCCGACCTCGGGTCGTCATGCGCCATGCCAACCTCGATGACGATCCGCCCGGCATCGGACGTCGCAGCGTCGGGCGTTCCGCCATGGACTTCCGCCTCCGTACCCGACCCGGCTCCGGTTTGGTTTTCGCTTCCTGTCGGCATCGCCGTCTCTTTCGATGCTTCTGTCACCGTTTCCTTTGTTACGACCGGCAGTTCGGCTCCCGTCGATTTTTTCACATATTCAGCCAGCGTGTTCGCGGCGTGTTTTTCCACCGATGACGCCCGTTCGGGCACGACGATGACGGCGCGGGAAACTCCGCCGGAAACGATCGTTAGCGCTCCGGTATCGCCTTCCGCCGTCTCCGCCGCGGCTCCTCCGTTCATCGCCGCGATGAACAGTGCAACCGCAAGTCCCGCAGCTTTCGCCAGTTTTTGTTTCGTAAGCAAGGATATCATTTCGCTCCCATCTTGCTGCGGCCACAGTCGATCCGCGATTGCCGATCGACCGATCCGTTCTTATGGAGGAATGCCAAGGGAAACCCCTTTCTTCAGTCATTCCACATCGATCGATGAATTAACCCCGCGGGCAACGAGAGCGAGAGATTTACGTTTCCGGGCAAGTCAACAGCCGGGGACCGGTTATGGAAAGGAAGCGACAGGTCAGGAGATGTTGTGAAACGGGGTGAAAGTGGATATCGAACCGAAGCCCTTCGGCTTCGAAGCGGCCCAATGCCGGCAACGCGGCGTTCAGCTCCCCTTTTACGAGCAACATTGGGCACAACGGCATTCATTCCATTAAGTGATGATGGTCCAGGAAGATCATGTAAAGACCATTACGTTTTGTTGGGCAACACCTACGCTAAGAGGCCAACTCTCCATTCGGGGAGTTCCTATACATCGAGTTTACACAAAACTCTTGACAGACCCTCGGAAGATAAAAAATTAGAGGTCATCGAATGGGTTGAATTTCTTAAAACGGCTGAACAGTCAAAAGTTTTTCACATTTAAGAAGCCTTGCCATCCACTTCTGGAAGTCCAGTAAAAAGAAATGCCCTTCCATTTCAATTCTGGACAGGGCGATAAAAAAGTTGATTTAGTTAATTACTGCCAAGTGTTTCCATGCCATCTCAATATGAGCTTCTTTAAAAACCCTCTTTTTTCGTTCATTCCATGCTTTAAAATGTTCAACTGCACGTTTTACATCAACTTTAGCATCCGGATGGTGTTTGATTATCCAATCTGTTGTAGCTAGCAATTCAAGCCCGTATGGAGTTTCGTACCCTTCGATAATTCGTTTGGTATCTTGTAGTCTTTTATTCGTATTCACATCGTTTAACTGGCTCAAATACTCTGCAGCTTCCTTTGCTACTTCAGGTAAAAGATAGATCTGAGCATCTCGATTTCGATCTCCATATCCCCGTATATAGTGCCCTTCAAGTCTTTGAAGAACATGGTTTAAATTATCTGCGTATGGACCATATTGGGCACTTACAAATCTTAGTTTTAAATCTTCACCAGACTCTTGTAAAAAGTAGGCGAGCTTCTGAATTTCTAACATTGACAATTTGTATCCCGGTGCAGCATAAAGATTCATTAGCATTAGGAGAAGGGCCCTAGCCCGAGTTAACTTTGGCTTTTCAGTTCCTATGCGCATTTTATCTGGATCTGGACTCCCAACAGGTGGGTAAACCATAAATAAGACATTTGGGACCTTCTTTGCCGATGCTTCAATCAATGGTTGCACCTGATTCCAGTCCAAACCACCATTACCACAACCTAAAGGTGGGATTGCGACTGACTTGATTCCATACTCTCGGATTTTCTCAACAAAATCGATAAGCCCGGACTCTATATCCTCAATCCTTGATTTCCCTTTCCAATGACGCTTTGTTGGAAAGTTGATAATATATTGAGGATTAAACATAGATCCCGTACGAAATACAAACATTTTTCCTGGCATAACTAAATTGTTTTTGCACGCTTTTTCATACTCTTTAAAATTATCAGGAAAAGCTTGTTTGAATTGAAGCGCTATGCCTTTCCCCATAACTCCTACACAATTCACCGTGTTTACTAGAGCCTCAGCATCGGATTCCAACAAATTACCTTTCTTATACTCAATCATAATCTCACCACCTTAATAATACCATTCTCGGCGTACCTTGACGGGAATAATAGCCGAGTTACCTTCTAAGATCTTCAATACCTGATCCTGTAAAGCATCGTTTATTACACCGACTTCAAGAACAGAGTCAAAAGGGAAGAACTTGAAAGCCAAGAATTCCGCCTGACGTTTCCGTTTCCTGTCAGGATATTCTGTAGTATCTTTCCAAATTCGGGAACTCATTATTCCCCAATCAATTTGTTTTAGATCAGTCGGATCATTAAAAAATTCGGAATAACTAATGATCGCATGGCCGTCAGTAAACACAAATGGGATCTTCTTTAAGAGAACTTGTTGTACGGTTGATACAAGATAAATAATCTGGTTTTGCCCACCTTGATACTGAGGTACATTCCCCTGATTAATTGTATACAGCATAGGAGATCGCGGCGCAAAGTAAAAAGGAACGTAATCATGTAAATTCCCATATGGAGGTAACGGAACTTGTTTTTCCGAACGTCTAGATTGAATTTGCTCATAAGCGATATTTACGAAAGAGCTTCCGTTTTTAAGTAATTGATTAATACAGATGAGACCATTACTGTTGAGTATCGAATGCAGATTCTCAACGCTCGTTATATGATAAATAAATGTTGGATTCGGAACCACTTAACTACACTCCAAGTCTAATCACGTTAGAGTGTTATTTCGACAAAAGATATAAATTTCCTCTCACAATAACAGAATATATGTTCGCATTAATTATAACTAAAATTATTTCGCCAAGTCAAAAAGCCACATGTCCAATCAGACCGAGCGAGAGACGCGAAGGACTTGCAACACTGCAACTGAAAATGGCTTTAATGAAAGCGAAGGAACTTGGAATTTTGGATGTACTGATTACTTGCGATAAGGACAACATCGGGTCCGCCAAAACGGCTTGATTTTCCAACATATGGGCGGCAACAGCCGCAAAAGAAACCGCTCCGAAGCCTCCTTCGGCTTCGAAGCGGCTCATGCCGGCAACGCCCGTTCGGCTCGCCCTATACGGCTCCTGGTGTCAACGGCGATGGATGCGTCCCCGGCTTCGCCTTCCGCTGCGGCCGTCAGTCCGCATCGCCCGGCCTGTACCGATATCGATCCAGATCGATGCGCCCGCGATCGTCGACCTCGACTCCTTCGTGCTCGAGTAGCATCGTTTGCATCATGCGGGCTTCGTCGTCGCGGAGCGCAATTTCCCCGCTTGCGCTCACGACCCGGTGCCACGGAAGGCCGTGGGCTTCGCTCATCGCGTGCAGCACCCAGACGACCCGGCGCGCCGCTCTCCGGCTACCGGCCAATTCGGCGATTTGGCCGTAGGTCGCGACCTTGCCTTCCGGGATGCTTTTGATCGTTTCCACGACTCGTTGTGTAAACGGCTGCACAGAAATCGGCTCCCCTCTTCAACCGTCTATCGTTCCATACACAACGCCATATCCGCAACAGCCAACTGGCCGGACGGCATTATGCCATCGTTTCGAGCATTTTCAGCGTTACCTCGTAGCGCAGCGGCTCCCCGCTCAAATAACGGCCGCACTCCTCCGCCATGTACAGTCCCATGCGGGCGACTTCGCGGTTCATGCTTCCGGCGATATGCGGCGTCAAAATGACGTTGTCCAGCTTCAGCAGCTCGCTTCCCGGCTCGACCGGTTCCGGGTCGGTCACGTCCAGAACGGCGGTGCGGGTCGGCACTTCGCGCAGCGCCTTGATGAGGTCGGCCTCGACGACCTGGGCGCCGCGGCCGGTATTGATGAACGTCGCATGCGGCAGCATCCGGTCGAAATGCTCCTTGTTCAGCATCCCGACGGTCGCGGGCAAGTTCGCCAAATGATTCGATATCGTATCGCATCCGGCGAACAAGTCGACCAGCTCGGTTTTGCGGACGCCCAGCTGTGCGGCGCGCTCCGGGGACATAAACGGGTCGAACACCTCGATCTCCAGCTCGTAGCCGCGCAGCCGTGCCGATCATGCCGGCCCCGATAATGCCAACTTTCGCTCCGTAGTTCCCGGGATGCAAACCGGCATACCGTTTCGCCTCTCCGAAATCGGACTTGTACAGCCGAGACGCCTGGTAAAACCCTTTGTTCGCCAGGACGATCTGTGCGACCGTAAATTCCGCCACGGGAACCGCGTTAGCCGCCCAGGCGCTGACAACCTTAACGCCCCGCGCCAGAAACGGGCGAGCGAACGCCTGCACCGAGCCGGCTCCGTAAAAAATAACGCGCAAATTCGGCAGCCAGCGCTCCAGCTCCTCCTCGGTAAAAGCCGGTACGCCCCATGTGGCGAAGGCGATCTCCACGTCCCGCAGCTCGCTTGCGCGCCCGGGAGCGTTATCCCGGTCGACGGTGCCGGGTAAAAACTCCACGCTCCCTCGTACCGCGTCGTGAAAACGATTGCCGAACACCGAAGACAGGTGGGGATTGTTCGGCGACGCCAAAAATACCGCTTGCTTGCTCATCCGTAGTGCGCCTCCTTCCTATGATTCGGGTCTGTATTTGATACTGTAAGCGGATGTTTCCCGCTCGATTTGCCCCGGGCGGCTTGAACCACCCGGCTTCCGCCATGCGGCGCTTACGCTTGCGCCGCGGCCGCTCCCTCCAGCGGAACGGTCCAATTCGCCTCTTCGATCCACGTCCGGTCGCTGAATTCGCGTCCGCGCACGACGACTTTGTCGGCGAACACTTGCACGTACAGCCCTTGCGCCGCCTCCTGGCGCTCGTGTCCGTACTGCGCGTTCAAAACGCGGCCGACGGACGAATTATGGAACCAGTGGAACGTCTCCTTAACATAATGCGGACGGCCGTTGCGGAAGTCCTGGTGCGTGTGTCCGGAGAAGACGAACACGTTGCGGTGCGGCTGCAGGATGGCGCGAAACGGTTTCGCCCGGATGAGCCTGTGGCTGCCGCCGTCCTGCCCGATGGGCGGCAGCGGCTGGTGGATCATGACGAAGACGGGCTTGTCACCCTGCCGCGCGGCCAGCCGTTCCTTCAGCCAGTTCAACTGCTCGTCGGAATACCAGGCGCCTTCGCCGACTTCCGGCTTCTCCTGCACATACGCCTCCTGCGACAGCAACAAAACGGTATAGCCGTTCAGCACCGCTTCCGAGTAAGGCTTGTCGAGCTTGAACAGCTTCATGAACGTTTCCCGCGACTGCGCGTCGGTTTTGCCGTTCGGCGCCGTCTCCTTGCTCCAGCCGCCCTTGTCGTTGATCCAGATGTTGTAGTAGTCGTGGTTGCCCATATTGGCATAGATCGGCGGCAGCCGGTAGTCTTTCAAAATGTTGCGGAATTCCCGGTAGTCGCTATCCGTGGCCGCTTCCGTAATGTCGCCGGTCATCATGATCGCTTCCACCTTCGACTCGAACGCCAAAATGTCGTCGAACGCCTGCCGCAAATGCTCGCTCGGGTACGTCAAATTCGTATTGATGTGCAGGTCGCTCAAAATGAAAAACGACAGCAGCGCTCCCGACGTATCGTTCGGATTGCCCGCCACGAGCGGGTCCCTGCTGACGACTTCAAGCTCCCCGCCGGTTTCCCCGGCCGAATCCGAAGCCTGCCCAGTAGGACCCGCATTCCGGTCCGACACCACTTTCCATACGCCTCCCGCCGCGGCGATCGCCGCCGCAGCGGATGCGAGCAGCCATTTCATAAACGATCGTCTGTCCATGGGCGTCCCCTCCGTAACGGCCGATTACAGCTCGTCGTCGATCGGGTTCAAGTTTTCGCTGCCGGACAAATGCGCGATCATGTCCGCCAGAAGTTCGATCTCCCGCTCGATGTCGCGCAGGCTGACCGTCTCCGCCGGCGCGTGCATATAGCGCAACGGCAGCGAGACGAGGGCGATCGGCACGCCGCGTCCGGTCGTGCGCATCATGTCCGCGTCCGTTCCCGTCTTTCGCGGGGTAAGCTCATATTGGAGCGGGATGCCCTTCCGCTCCGCGGCCAGCTCCAGCAGCCGGTTGATTTTGCGGTTGATCGGCGCCCCTTGCGCCAGCACCGGTCCGCCGTCCAGCTCGACCGTCTCGTGCTTTGAGGAAGCGCCGGGATAGTCGGTGGCGAACGTGACGTCGACCGCGATCGCCATCGTCGGCGCGATTCCTGCGGCGGCGAAGTACGCCCCGCCCATGTTTGTTTCCTCGTTCACGGTGCTGGCCGCGTACAGGCCGACTTTCGTCCCGCGCTCCGCCACCTGGCGCAGCGTCTCGGCGACGATGAAAGCGCCCGTCCGGTTGTCCAGACCGCGTCCGGCGAGCCGCCCGTTCAGAAGCAGCTCCGGATCGCGCTTGTAAACCGCCGGATCGCCGACCCGGACGATGCCGGCAAGCTCGTCCTTGCTGCGCGCGCCGCAATCGACGCACAGATCGGAAAACTCGAAATCGTTCTTCAGCCCGCCGTGATGCTGCGCATTCGCCCCGATCACACCGGTGATCCGCCCCCCGTAGCCGAGAATTTCGACTTTCATGCCGACGGCCGGCTTCTGGCTGATGCCGCCGAGCGCGTCTATGTAAATGAAGCCTTTGTCGTCAATCCGGCACACCTGCAGGCCGATCTCGTCGCAATGTCCGGCGATCAGCACCTTGAACGGCGCCTCCGGGTTGAGCACGCCGATCGCGTTGCCCGCCAGGTCGGTGCGGATTTCGTGCGCGAACGGCTTGACGTATTGCATCCATTTGCGCTGAATGTTCCATTCGTGACCGGAAGGCGACGGCGTCGCCAGCAGGTCGAACAGAAAGCTTTGCGCGCTTGAATCCACGGGTGTTTCATCCTTTCCTTATGGGCAACATACCGGATTTATCTTAACAATACCAGTCGGCAGCCCGGCATTCAACACGCAATCGATCGAAGGCGGCGATATGACTCGTGCCAACATGCGAAAAGGACCGCCGCCGCCCGTTTCCGGTACGTTCCGTCTGCCGGGCGCGTTGGTCCTCGTTCCTCCATTTCGCCGAATGGAAACTTGATGATCGATTTCATTCGTTACGATGCCGCGGTTGTCAATCCGTTTCCTTCCCACCCGTAGGTGATTTCCTTGCCGTCGACCTGCGTCCGCAAATGGACGGGGCGGCCCCACAGCCGGTGTACGAGCGGCATCGTCCGTTCCACGTAACGGCGGTCCAGCTCGAGCCCCTCGTAGCGATGGACGAGCAGCAGCTCGCCCCGGGACTTGTAATCGCCGTCCTTCACGACGATATAGGGGAATCCGCCGTTCGTTCGCGAACGGATCAGCGTATCGCGCACTTGGCTGACTTCCTTCGACGTCACTTTGTACAGCTGCCCTTCGCGCTGGAACAAAAACAGGTCCAGCTTCTCGACGAGCTCTTGGTTCAAATAATTGCGCAAAAACGACACGTCCGACTCCATGGCGCGAATATCGAACAACGCTTCCGGCCCTTCCGTCCGCTCGATCTGCTGCAGCATGCTCAGGCCGAGGTAATACGGATTGAGCTGTCCCGGCACAGGCTGGATGACGCCGGCGTTCATTTTGGCGAATTCGACCACCTCGCCGGCATCGAGCTCCAGCTCGCGAATGAGCTTCAAATGCCAGTACGACGCCCATCCTTCGTTCAAAATTTTCGTCTCCAGCTGCGGCCAGAAATACAGCATCTCGGCGCGCAGCATGTGCAGCAGCTCGCGCTGCCAATCAGCCAAATACCGGCTTTCCGCGGCGATGAAGCCGACGACATCCTTGTGTGTACCGTCCGGCTCGGCGAATCCGGGCGAACGGCCGAACCGCCGGTGCGGGTCGATATGCTCCTGGATGGCGAGTCCGGCGTCCAGGGCGCGTTCAACCTCGTCGACGCCGTACTGCTTCTCGAATTCGCGAATCCGGTCGGCGAACACGGCCATCCGGTCGACCATGTTCCGGTCCGTATCGGCAAACATCGCGTTGTTTTTGAAAAAATCGCTGTGCCCGAGCACGTGCGCCACGATCAGCTTGTTTTGCAAAAGCGAATTCGACTCCAGCAGGAAGGCGTAGCAAGGATCGGAATTGATGACGAGCTCGTAAATTTTGCTCAGCCCGTAGTCGTATTCGGTTTTCATCCGTTGGTACGCCTTCCCGAAGCTCCAGTGCGAAAAACGGGTCGGCATGCCGTACGCGCCGATGGAGTACAGCACTTCGGGCGGGCATATTTCGTAGCGCATCGGAAAAAAGTCGAGCCCGTGCGCCGACGCCATCTCCGTCAGCCGCCCGATCGCTTCGCGGAGCGCCTCCTCGTCCTTGAACGTCCACATCGCGACGCGCCTCCTCTCAACCGGCCATCGAATCGCCGAAGAACGATTTCAGCGTCCGGTAAACGTCTTCCTTGTCGCGCAGCACCGACATCGTGAACGACGGATGCTTAAGCGCGGCGAGTGCGTTCCACAACCCGCGATCGACGTCGCGGTATTGGCGGATTTCGCCGTAACCGAACAGATTGACGCGATCGAGCATGTCGGCGACGAGCTTGGCCGCGACCGGATTGTCGGCTTCCGCGTTGTCTCCGTCGGAGAAATGAAACGCGTAGACGTTGTACCGGTCATGCGGGTAATCCCCGTCGACGATGCGCAGCGCCAGCTCGTAGACGGACGAGCATTTCGTGCCGCCGCTCTCGCCCTTTTGGAAAAACGAATCTTCGTCCACTTCCTTTGCCTCGGTATGATGCGCGAGAAAACGGATCGCCACGTTTTCGTACCGGGTACGCAAAAACCGGGTCATCCAGAAAAAGAAGCTGCGGGCGATATATTTCTCGAATACGCCCATCGATCCGGACGTATCCATCATCGCCAGCACGACGGCGTTGCTGGATGGCTTGCGAACGTCCTCCCACGTCTTGAAGCGGAGATCCTCGTTGCGGATCGCGCCGAATCCTTCCGCGCCGGATGCGCCGGCCGCTTTGGATGCGCCCGATGCGCCGCTCGTAGCCGGGGGCATGCCGGCGGCATCGCGATTCTCGGTGACAGCCGCCCCATACCCCGACAGCGCTCTTCGCTTGATCGACTCGATCAGCGTCCGCCGCTTGTCCACGTTGCTCATCATCCCTTGCTTGCGGACGTCGTTGAACCGGACGTCGTCGACGGTCAAATGCTGCGCCTGCTTCGGCTTCAGCCGGGGCAGCTTCAAATCTTCGAAGACGAGCTCGGCCAGCTCGTCGATCGTAATTTCCGCCTCGTAATAATCCTCGCCGGGCTGATCCCCGGCCTGCCGGCCCGCCGCCGCATCGCCGTCCGGCGCAGCCTTTCCGATCACGTCGCCTACGCCCGTTCCGCCCTTGCCCTGTCCGACCTGCTGCCGGCCGGACATGTTGAAACGGAACTTCGGTTCGTCCAGGCTGCGGATCGGCACCTTGATCACTTTGTCCCCGCGAGGCAAAATGATCGACTCCTCGCTCACGAGGTCGGCCAGCTTCTCGCGGATCGTCTCCTTCACTTTGCGTTTATGTCTCTCCTGGTCGAGCTCCCCTTTGCGGTGCAGCGACCAGTCGTCGCGCGACAATATAAACGGCGGTTTGTTCACGGGGGCTCACCTCCTGTCCTTGTCACCCCGATGCGCGCTGGCGGCGCCTTTTGTTCACGCCGGCGTTACCGGTTCAACAAGCTCCCTACATACTTCAGCAGCTCGTTCGCGCAAGACGCGCAATAGCCGTGATGGTCGATCAGGCGGCGGGACACTTCGTTCATCCGCTTCACTTGCGCTTCGTCCGGATGGCTCGACGACGTCGTAATTTTGACGACGTCCTTCAAATCGGCGAACAGCTTTTTCTCGATCGCTTCCTTCAGCGGCTCGTGGGACGTGTAGTCGAACTTGCGGCCTTTGCGGGCGAACATCGAAATTTTGATCAAGATCTCCTCGCGGAAGGCGCGCTTCTGGTTTTCCGTAATGCCGACCTGCTCTTCGATGGAGCGCATCAGCTTCTCGTCCGGATCGCTCTCTTCCGACGTGATCGGATCGCGCATCTTGAACCCGTTGCAATACGCTTCGACGTTGTCCAAATAGTTGTTGAACAGCGCATGCGCCGACTCCTCGAAGGAATAGACGAAGGCGCGCTGCACCTCGTTTTTCGCTTTATGGTCGTATTCCTTGCGGGCCAGCGTGATGAACTGGATGAGCCGCTCGCGTTCTTCCTTCGTAATCGAAGGATGCTGGTCGAGCCCTTCCTTCAGCGATTTGAGAATGTCGAGGGCGTTGATGCACGACTTGTTTCCTTTCATGAGTGCGCTGGAAATGCGGTTAATGACATAGCGCGGATCGACGCCCGACATGCCTTCGTCGGGGCACTCCTTGCGCAGCTCCTCGACATCGGCGCCCTTCACCCCGTCTGTCCGGACTCCGTCGTACAAATACATTTTCTGCACCAGATCGACGCCGGGCTTCTTCGATTCGTGCAGCCGGGACAAAATGCTGAATACCGAGGCGGTCCACAGCGCGCCCGGGGCGAGATGGACGTTCCGCAAGCCGGAGGCGTCGATCAGCTTGCGGTAAATGCGTTCCTCTTGCGACACTTTCAAATTGTAAGGGATGCGCATGACGATCATCCGCGAATGCAGCGCCTCGTTTTTCTTGTTGGCGATGAACGACCGGTACTCGGTTTCGTTCGTATGCGCGACGATCAGCTCGTCGGCGGAAATGAGCGCGAACCGGCCGGCTTTGAAGTTGCCCTCCTGCGTAAGCGACAGCAAGTTCCACAAAAACTTTTCGTCGCATTTCAAAATTTCCTGAAATTCCATCAGCCCCCGGTTCGCCTTGTTCAGCTCGCCGTCGAACCGGTACGCTCGCGGATCGGACTCCGAGCCGTACTGGGAAATCGTCGAAAAATCGATGCTCCCCGTCAAATCGGCGATATCTTGCGATTTCGGGTCGGACGGAGCGAACGTCCCGATGCCGACACGGCCCGCCTCCGAAAACAGCACGCGGACGACCGGCACGTCTTCGATGCGGCCGCCGTACTCGGTTTCGAGCCGCAGACGGCATACCGGGCACAGGTCTCCTTCGATCGCGATGCCGTATTCTTTTCGAAATTCGTCGCGCAGCTCATGGGGGACAAGGTGCAGCGGCTCCTCCTGCATCGGGCAGCCGCGAATCGCGTACACCGCGCCTTCCGGCGTGCGGGTGAACCGCTCCAGTCCTTGCTTGAGCAGCATGACGAGCGTCGACTTGCCGCCGCTTACCGGCCCCATCAAGAGCAGCAGCCGCTTGCGCACATCCAGCCGCTGCGCCGCCGGGCGGAAATATTCCTCGACCAGCCTCTGGATCGCATCTTCCAATCCGAACAGCGTTTCCCCGAAAAATTTGTACGTCCTCCTGCCGTCGTCCCCTTCTTCGACTCCGGCTTTCTCGATCATCCGGTAAATCAGCTCGTGAGCCGTCCCGGGCACCGCCCGGCCTTCTCGAATGAGCTGCAAATAGTCCAAAAACGATCCTTCCCAGCGAAGCTCGTGCTCTTGTTCGCGATAGTCCGACAGCTTGTCCAAAAATGCCATGCACGATCGCCTCCTTAGAAGTGTGAAATAAAAGCGGGAACATTCGTTTTCTTTTCTTCATTATAACATGGAAAAATTGTTTAATAAATACGAATATTCTGATAATTATACCGAAACGAAGGCGTTTGCCGGCTGGAATCCAATTCCACAGTCTGGTAAAATGAAGTACAATTCGGAAAGAAAAGGCCGTGATGCCCTGATGGGAGTCAAATATAACCGCGAA
>Ga0310832_100406_pt1 | contig 35837 bp, 30 predicted proteins | sample WT_ome_7_FD_201303 | JGI IMG/M metagenome (GOLD analysis project Ga0310832, IMG submission 201303) | Sorghum-adapted microbial communities enriched on wild type (WT) sorghum from Joint BioEnergy Institute, Emeryville, California, United... ...
GCGGCTTGTTGCCGAAGCTTACTTGCCAAGAAACACCGCATGATTGCCAAAGCTTGCTTGCCTACAAGCATCCTTGCTTGCGGAAGCTTATTTGCCCAGGAGCGCCACGTGTTTGCCGATATGTTGTACCAGCGCATCCCGGTATTCCTGCTCATTTGCTTCCATCGTGCGGAAAAATTCGTCCTTGAACAGCGGTTTGCCGCTCGCATCTTTCGCTTGAAGCAGCAAGCCGTACGTAATATGCAGCATTTGCCGGGCGTCGTCGTCGTTCAAATAGTCCGGAAGCTGCTCGTCGGACACGCTGTCCAGCGGCTTGACGTTGTCCGGATCGGCTTTTACGTGATAATAGGCGGTCGCCTCGTGGAAATGCTCGCGCGAATAAGCGTGCATGCGCCGGTACAGATCCGGATTTTTCTTCGCCACGACGCGCATCGCTTCCAGCCAGTTCGTGCCGGCCGTCTTCAGATGGAACCGTCCCTTCGTATGCTCGCCGATCATCGGGAAGACGGTAAATTTGTCGCTGCCGGAATGGATGCTCAGCTTGTAGCCGAAATGGTCCGCGATCGCCGCGTGGACGCGCAGCTCTTCCTCGAATTGAGCGACGTCGCCGATATAGTCGATCCCTTTCTGGAACTCCCCGCAAAACCGCGGCGCCATGCTGAACAGCGTCAAGCCGCGGTCGTACAGCTCGCGCGCGATCAAAAAGTGCGATTTCGGGTCGGTCGGCGTCAACGTCTCGTCGATCGAAATTTCGAAGTCGATTTCGCGGCCGGCGTCGCGAATGTAGCGGACGAAAATATGTTCCATGTAATCGATCGCCTTGCCGTATATGAGCACGTTTTTGGCCAAATCCAGCTCGTTGAAAGCAAAGCCGATGCCGGCCGCCTCGAACGTCCGGTTCAAAAACTTGTTCTCGTAATGCGAACGGACGTCAGCCGAGAGTCCTGCGTATTTGGCCTTGATCTCCGCATCGGACAGCCCTTCGATGGAGTTGTCGATATGCTCCGAGCAGTCGAGCGTCAGCATCGTGAAGCCGAGGCCGAGCGCCATTTCGATGTCCGCTTCCACCTTCAGATGATCGCCGTCGGCGCCGAAGCCGTCCTTGTACCCTTCCTGGAACGCCGCGAAGCAGGCCGCATCCAGCACTTCCTTGTAATCGCGGCCGGTCAAGTTCAGCTCGCGGATGCTTTGCTGGGCGAGGATCGGGCGGATCGCCTTGCCGCGCACCGTCTCGATATGGCCGGGGGAGGCGATGCCGAGCCGGTCGCCGAGCCCGATGGTGGCGATTTGCGTGCCGAAGGCGCGCGGCGCCGTGTAAGGGAAAAACCGGTTCAGCACGAGCCGGTTGCCGTGGCTGAGCGGGCACAGCTTGGCCGGTTCGGATACGCCTTGCACCGGTTCACCTTCCAGCGCATCGTATAGCGGGCCGTTTCCTTGGGCCAGCAAATAGCGCACACCGTCCTGCTTGATCATGAGGAGATGGACGTCCTCGTGCCGGTCGAGCGACCGGTCGTACGTCCGAACGTCGGCGCCGCCGGATTTCAAAGCTTCGATTGCGGATTGTAACGCTTGCATGACGAACCTCCTTATAGCCTTGACCAGACCCGATGGTCGGTCTTAAGCCTAATGATAGCGCAAGTTCATCAGCAATTTCTGTTCATTTCTTGTGAATTGAGCGACTTGTTCTACATATTTTGCGGTCGCCCTCTTTTGCGGTCGACTTCGAAGACGTCAGCCGTTCCAGGAAAATCCGACCGCATTCAAAAACGCGCGGGCCAGTATCGTATGCCCCGTCAAGCCCGGATGCACGCGGTCCCACGCCAGCGCGGCGGGATAATCATGCTTCAGCGCTTCGTCGAACGCCTTCTGCGTATCGACGAACACCGCGCCCGTTTCGGCCGCGATTTTCTCCACGACCCGCCCGTACCGGTCCATGGCGGCGCGCATCGGATCGTCGCGATTCGGCTCGATGTAAAACGGTGTCATGAGCACGAGCCCCTTCAGCGACGGCCGGACCTGGGCGACGATTTCCCGAAGCGTCGATTCGTACTCCTCGATCAGCACATGCTTTTCCGGAAACGTCGGCATATCGAACTGGCGCCATACGTCGTTGATGCCGATCATGATCGACAGCCAGTCCGGATTCAGATCGATGACGTCCGATTGCCAGCGGGCTTTCAGGTCGCGCACCGTATTGCCGCTGATGCCCATGTTCGTCACCCGGATGCGGTGCGAGGCGTAAACGGTTCCAAGCAAGGCGTTGACGACGGATACGTAGCCGTTGCCGTAGGCGCTGTCCGCCCGCCCTTCGCCGACCGGTCTCGCGCGGCCGCAATCGGTGATCGAATCGCCGATCATGACAAGTCTGCTGTTCGGCTCAATCAGCATGGGACGATCCCTCCTCATGAAAATGGCTTACTCGTCCATTATAAGGGAATCGCCCCGGTTTGGAATAGCTAGTTTTTTGGCGAGGGAGGAATGATGGAAATCTGCCGCCTCGATCTAAAGTTTTATCGGGCAAAAAAAGAGAGCGACTGTCGCGCCGCTCCCTTGATCCGTTTTTCTCATATTCCGCCTTTCGCCCGCATCCTCCCGTTCGCCGGGCTTACAGCAAGCCGCCGCATTCCTTGACGACGCGCAGCGCCTGATGATGGACGTCCTCGTTCACGACGGCCGTGAGCAAGTAGTTGCGGCCCATCGTATCGTCCTCCCCACCTCCGGCGCTCATGCCGCTGGCGCTGACGTCGGCCGCGGCCAGGATGCCCGCGCTCCGATCTGCAAAGTCGCCGCCCAGCGTCAAATAGCCGAGACTCGGGAAATCGGCGTTGATCGGGTTCTCCACATGGTCGATGCCGTCGCCGGGAAACCGGCCGACCTCGTCGACCCGCATGTCCTCAACGCGCAGCGCCCTTAGTTTGGCGGCTGCGCCCTCCGCTTCCTCGCGGCTTTTGAAATAAGCGAGAATATTTTTTTCCGCCACGCCTCTCACCTCCGCTCTTTCATAAAAGGGTTCGGAACCACTTGCCGTTCAGTCGTCGAGCAGGCGTTCATCCGCCGTTTTCGCGCGCTCGTCCGCCGCTTTGGCGCGTTCGGCCGCCTCGCGGTCGTCGGCGTCGGCCAACTCCTCGGAATATTCGACATCCTCGCCTACGGCAACCGGAAGCTTTCCTTTCCGCCGCCGTTTTTCTTGTTCGTTCATGTCCGTTGCAACCTCCTTTTGTGTATCCTTTTTTTTTCGGTCCATCCCGCCAGACGCGAATAGTGTCCGCTTCCCGACGGCAAAATATGCGCGCCGTACCTGCCCCGACCAGCGGGTCAAGGTGGCTCCCGAAAGCCGAGCGAGCCGCCCGCGCCGAAACAAAAAAGGCAGCTCCCGGCCGAATGGCCTGACGGAACCACCTTACTGTCTCTGCATAGTCGGATGAGCGCCGGCGTCAATCGCCGAGAAACGCTTTTTTCATCCGCTCGAAAATCGTCTGTTGCTGCTCATGCGTATGCTCGCCGCTCAGCCGCGCGAACTCGCGCAGCAACTCCTTCTGCTGCTCGTTGAGGTTCGTCGGCGTCACGACGACGACCTTCACCTGCTGGTCGCCTTGACCGTACCCGCGCAACCGCGGAACACCCTTGCCCTTGAGCCGGAAGTACGTCCCCGATTGTGTGCCGGGAGGAATTTTCAGCTTCACCTTCTCGGTCAGCGTCGGGATTTCGATCTCGTCGCCGAGCGCCGCCTGCGCGAACGTAAGCGGCACTTCGCAGAAAATGTCGTCGCCCTCGCGCTCGAAGAAATCGTGCGGCTTCACGCGGATGACGATGTACAGATCCCCCGGGGGGCCTCCCCGCGTGCCGCCTTCCCCTTCGCCGGATACGCGCAGCTGCGCGCCGTCGTCGACGCCGGCCGGAATTTTGACATGAATTTTGCGCTGGCGCTTCACCTTGCCCGCACCGCCGCAAGTCGGACATTTTTCCTTGACGATCGTGCCTTGCCCGTTGCAGACGGAGCAGATGCGCCGGTTGACGATGCGCCCGAACGCGGTATTTTGCACGATTTCCTGCTGGCCTGTGCCGCGGCAGGCGCTGCACGTCTCGGGCCGCGTTCCCGGCCTTGCCCCGGAGCCGTGGCACGTATCGCACGATTCGGTGCGCGGGATGGTAATGTCCGTCTCCTTGCCGAAGACGGCTTCCTTGAATTCGATCGTCATCGAATATTGCAGATCGGCGCCCCGTTGCGGCGCGTTCGGATTGCGACGCTGGCCGCCGCCGCCGAAAAACATGTCGAAAATGTCTCCGAAGCCGCCGAAGTCCTGGCCGAAGCCGCCAAATCCGCCGCCGCCCATCCCCTGGGTCGGGTCGGCATGGCCGAAGCGGTCGTAGTTCGCCCGCTTCTGGCTGTCGCTCAGCACCTCGTACGCTTCCTTGACCTCTTTAAACTTCTCCCCGGCGTCGGGCGCCTTGTTCACGTCGGGATGGTATTGGCGAGCCAGCCTGCGGTACGCCTTCTTGATTTCGTCTTCGGAGGCGTCCCTGCCGACACCCAACACTTCGTAATAATCGCGTTTGCTCACCGTTTCCCCCCCTGTAAGCTATTTCGTCACCGTATAGAGGAAGCCCATGTTCGGAACACAACGAAAGTCAAAGCCGAGGCTTCCCCGGCTTTGACTTGATGCGCTAGGCGCGTCGGCCGCCTGTCGGCCGTTTTACTTCTTGTCGTCCACGACTTCGTAGTCGGCGTCGACCACGTTGTCGCGCTTCGCGCCGCCTTCGGAGCCGGCCGCACTGCCCTGGGACGCCTGGGCGTCTTGGGCCGCTTGCTGGTACAGCTTCACGGACAGCTGCTGCACGACTTGCGTCAGCTCCTCGGTCGCCTTCTTGATCGCGTCGATGTCGTTTCCTTCCAGCGTCTTCTTCAGCGCGTCTTTGGCGGCGTTGGCTTTTTCCACTTCCGCCTGATCGGCCTTGTCGCCCAAGTCTTTGATCGTCTTCTCGACGGTGTAGATGAGCTGGTCGGCCTGATTGCGCGCCTCAACAAGCTCTTTGCGCTTGCGGTCTTCTTCCGCGTGCGCTTCGGCCTCTTTCATCATACGGTCGATTTCCTCTTCGGTCAAACCGCTGGACGACGTAATCGTAATTTTTTGGCTCTTGCCCGTTCCTTTATCGAGGGCGGACACGTTGACGATGCCGTTGGCGTCGATGTCGAACGTGACTTCGATTTGCGGCACGCCGCGCGGCGCCGGCGGAATGTCGCCGAGCATGAAGCGGCCGAGCGTCTTGTTGTCCGCGGCCATCGCCCGCTCGCCTTGCAGCACGTGGATTTCCACGCTCGTCTGATTGTCCGCGTACGTCGAGAAAATTTGCGATTTGCTCGTCGGAATCGTCGTGTTGCGCTCGATCATTTTCGTGAACACGCCGCCCGCCGTCTCGATGCCGAGGGAAAGCGGGGTAACGTCGAGCAGCACGACGTCCTTCACGTCGCCGGTCAGCACGCCGGCCTGGATGGCGGCGCCGAGGGCGACGACTTCGTCCGGGTTGACGCCCTTGTGCGGCTCTTTGCCGATCAGCTTCTTGATCGCTTCCTGCACCGCCGGAATCCGCGTCGAGCCGCCGACGAGAACGACTTTATCGATGTCGCTGGCCGTCAGGCCGGCGTCGCTAAGCGCTTGCCGCGTCGGACCGAGGGTGCGCTCGACCAGATGCGCGGACAACTCTTCGAACTTCGCGCGGGTCAGGTTGACTTCCATATGCTGCGGCACGCCGTCGATGACGGTGATGAACGGCAGCGAAATCGTCGTCGTCAGCACCGAGGACAGCTCTTTCTTTGCCTTCTCGGCGGCGTCCTTCAGACGCTGTACAGCCGCGCGGTCTTTGCTCAGATCGACGCCGTGCTCCTTCTTGAACTCGGCGACGAGATAGTCGATGATGACTTGGTCGAAGTCGTCGCCGCCGAGACGGTTGTCGCCGCTCGTTGCCTTTACTTCGAAAATGCCGTCGCCGAGCTCGAGAATCGATACGTCGAACGTACCGCCGCCGAGGTCGTAGACGAGAATCGTCTGGTTCGTCTCCTGCTTGTCGAGGCCGTAAGCGAGCGCGGCCGCCGTCGGCTCGTTGACGATGCGCAGCACTTCAAGGCCGGCGATCTTGCCCGCGTCTTTCGTCGCCTGCCGCTGGCTGTCGTTGAAGTACGCCGGCACGGTGATGACGGCTTGCGTAACGGGCGTGCCGAGATACGCTTCGGCGTCGGCTTTCAGCTTTTGCAAAATCATCGCGGAAATTTCTTGCGGCGAATATTCCTTGTCGTCGATTTTCACTTTGTAATTCGTGCCCATATGCCGCTTGATCGAAATGATCGTGCGGTCCGGGTTGGTGATCGCTTGGCGTTTCGCCGTTTCCCCGACGATGCGCTCGCCGTCCTTTTTGAAGCCTACGACCGAAGGGGTGGTGCGGTTGCCTTCCACGTTGGCGATAACGACCGCTTCCCCGCCTTCCATAACGGCGACGCAAGAGTTTGTCGTTCCCAGGTCGATCCCGATCACTTTGCTCATCTTCATGTGCCTCCTTAGGTTTCTCTCATCCTGAAAATAATTGGCCTGTCGCGTTTTTACTTGCTGACTTTGACCATCGCGGGCCGCAGCACTTTTTCCTTGAGCATGTAGCCCTTCATCAATTCCTCGACGACGATGCCTTCCTCATGCTCCTCCGACTCCACCTGCATGATCGCCTGATGGAATTCCGGATTGAACGGCTTGCCGACGGATTCGATGGGCGCGAGTCCTTCCGCCGCCAGCGCCTGTTCGAGCTGCCGGTAAATCATGTCCACGCCTTTGATGAGCGCGTCATAATCTTTGTTGTCTTTGGAGGCGGCGAGAGCGCGCTCGAAATTGTCGACGACCGGCAACAGCTGCTCGATCAGCTTGGCGGAAGCATATTTGGTAAACTCTTCCTTCTCCTGGCGAGCCCGGCGGCGGAAGTTTTCGAAATCCGCCTGCGCTCTTAAAAATCGTTGGTAGTTTTCGTCGGCAAGCCGGCGTTGCTCCTCCAGCTTGTTCTCCAGCTCGGCGACCGGATCGGCGTTCCCCGATTGCGCTTCGTCTTGCTGTTTGGTTACATCGGCGCCCCCCGCCTGCGCTTCGGCTTGGCCTTCGGCGGCATCGGCTTCCGCCGCCGCTCCATGCTCCTGTTCGTCCCGCGCCTGCGGTTCGGCCGCCTCCTGCCGCTTCTCCTGGTCTATCGTCGCTTGCTGTTTGTCCTGTTCGGTCACCTTCAAGCCTCCTTACCCTAACGGTATCTCCAAACGATTGCAAATCCAAACGGCCGCTTCCGCCGCTCCCGGCGGCGCTTTCCCGGAAGCGGGACCTAGCGGGCGAGTGCTCATTCCTCGGCTTTCATCTTGATGACGGTATGGATGCGCAAAATCGCGGCGGCCACTTCCCCGGCCGCCTGCAGCGCATGCACTTTGACCGGCGTCGGGTCGAGCACGCCCGCCGCCAAACAATCCGTCACTTGTCCTGTATCGCAATCGATACCGTAGCTGTCGGACTTCGCCGCCAGCTGGGCGGCTTTCACCGCCTCGACTTTCTCCAGCGGGTTGAAGCCGGCGTTTTGCGCCATCTGCGCCAGCGGCTTGCGCAGCGACTGGGCGACGGCGTCGACGCCGAACGCCTCGAGCCCGGTCATCGTCTCGCGGTAGCGCTCAAGCTCGTGCGCCACCGCTACCTCGACCGAGCCGCCGCCGGGCAGGTAGCCTCCGCGCACCGCCGCTTGCACGGCGGCCGCGGCGTCTTTGGCGATGCGCGCCCGCTCGCCGACGACATCGCGCGTGCTGGCGCCGACGAGCACCGTCGCCGTCGGCTTGCCCGCGCCGCCGGCAATCCGCACGCGGCCGATCCGGCTGTCGTAGCGCAGCGACTCGCAATGTCCCAAATACGCGAACAGCTCGTCTTTGGCCTTGGCCAGCGCCGAGCGCCGGGCCGGCTTCGCGCCGGTATGCTCGCACAGCCGCTCGAGCTGAAGCTTCGGCACCCGCTGCAGCAGCATGATGCCGTGGTCGGCGCAAAACTGCTCGGCCTCAGGATCGGCCGAGCGGTCGAGTGCAACGAGCCGGACGCCCAAGGCGAGCAGCTTGCGCAAATGTTCGGCGAACCGTTCCTTCAGCTTCATGAACGTCTGAAAGCCCGCTTCGGTGACGAGCGCTTCCTCTTCCAGCCGCTCCGGCTCGAGGGCGTCGTAGAGCACGAGCACCGACGCGCCCGTCTGCTCCGCCTCAAACTGATGCGGCTGGAACGGCTTCTGCCCGAGCAGCAAGCCGGGCCACACTTCGCTTGCCGGACGGTCGTGGGAGATGATCAAGTCCGCGAAGCGGAAGTTTTCCTCGAAAAGCCGGCCTCCGCCGAGCCGCCGAGCGGCCTCGACGACGAGGTCGGCGATGTCGGCGTGCTCGCGCCCGGCGACGAAGGCGATCCGCCGCAGCACCGGATCGTCCGTGCCGTTCACGCTGCGCGTGCGGGCGATCAGACGCTCCGCCGCGAAGCGGACGCCTTCCTGTATCCCTTGCACCACCTTGGCGACGGGGACGCCCCTCGTCACTTGGCCGACGCCTTCGGCCACGAGGGCGCCGGCCAGCACCGTCGCCGTCGTCGTGCCGTCGCCGATTCGCTCCTGCTGCGAGCGCGCCACCTGCACGAGCATACGCGCGGCCGGATGGGCCACGTCCATCTTGGCGAGAATGGTGGCGCCGTCGTTCGTCACGAGCACGTCGCCGTTCGGACCGACGAGCATCGTGTCCAGCCCTTTCGGACCGAGCGTCCCTTCCACGGCCGAGCAGATCGCGCGAATCGCGCCGGCATTGTTGATGAGCGCGGCGTAACGTTCATCGCCTTCCTGGTTCGTCTGCTTCATCCATTGATCCTCTTTCGCGGCGTTCGTCCATTGCAAAGCCCGGTTACTTGTACCACCGGGCCAGCAAAACGGCCATATCCTTCGACAAATAATCGAGCAGGTTGATCACTTTTCCGTATTCCATCCGGGTCGGTCCGAGAATGCCGATCGTGCCGAGCAGCTGCCCGTCGATCGAATACGACGCCGTAATCAGGCTGCAGTTGCTGATCGCCTCCACGCTGTTTTCCGCGCCGATCCTTACCTGAATGCCCGGAGACGCTTCGGAGAACAGCTTCACAAGCGTATGCGCCTCGTCGAACAGATCGAGAATGCCTTTCACCTTGCCGACGTCCTTGAATTCCGGCTGCGTCAGCATGTTGGTCGTGCCGCCCACGAAAATGCGGTCTTCTTCGTCGCTTTGCAGTACGCTTTCGATCATAGACATCAGCTCTTCGTACTTCGCCACGTACCGGCCAAGCTCATAGCTGATCTCGTTATGCAGCTTCGACTTGAATTGCAAGAGCGGTACACCCGACAGGCGGGCATTGAGCAAATTGACCATCTTCTCGATGTCCGAGACGGACATTCCGTCCGGAATCGTGACGACCTTGTTTTCCACATGGCCGGTGTTGGTCACGATGATCGCCACGGCCGTCGTGTCGTTCAGCGGCACGATCTGAAGATGCTTCAGCGTCGTCGACAGCAGCTCCGGCCCGAGCACGATCGACGTATAGTTGGTCAGCGACGACAGCATCGTCGCCACATGCTGAATCAGATGCTCCATTTCCTGAAGCTTCTCGGTGAAAAACGTCCGCAAAGCGTCCAGCTCCTGAACGGACAAGTTGCCCCGCTTCACCAGATGGTCCACATAATAACGATAGCCTTTGTGGGAAGGAATCCGCCCGGCGGATGTATGAGGTTGCTCCAGATAGCCGAGCTCCTCCAGGTCCGACATCTCGTTGCGGATCGTGGCTGGACTGAAATTGACATCGCCGCGCTTGGAAATGGTTCGCGAACCGACCGGTTCAGCCGAACGGATGTAGTCATCGACGATGGCGTTCAAAATCAGCTTCTGGCGCTCCGTCAGCATGCGCAAACCTCCTTTTCCACCAAGCATTTGCGGTCGATCGTTAGCACTCAATCCAAAGGAGTGCTAAACCTTATAACCAAAATACCAAAAAGAAAAGCACCTTGTCAAGTCAGGCAAGGTGCTTCATCACCGCGATTTCGTCGCAGTGGTCGCGCTTTTTGCAATGGACGCAATCGGTCCAAACTTTCTCCGGAAATATTTCTTTGGGCACGACGGTGAAGCCGTTCTTTTCGAAGAAGGCGACTTCGTACGTCAATGCCATTATTTTCGGAATGCGCTGCGCGCGGGCTTGTTCCGTCAAGAACGACACGATTTGCCGGCCGATGCCTCTGCCCTTGTAGCCGTCCGATACGCCGAGGGAGCGAATCTCGACCAGCTCCTGGCCGAGACGGAACAGCGAGCCGCAGCCGACGAACTTGCCCTCGTATTCGGCGACGACGAACGAATCGATATGACGGCTGATCGCCTCTTTGGAACGGGGCAGCATAATGCCCTTCTCCGCGTAAGATTGAATGATGTCGTAGAGCGAATCGACGTCGCTTTCGGTCGCCTTCCGGCAAACAACCGTCATGGTCTTCCCCACCCGTAGCAAGCAATTTTATACAATGAATATGAATAAATATACAACAACCGGCGGGCAGGTTCAAGCCATTTTTTTCGGACAAGCGATCGGTTTCTCTATATATAATGTAGAAATACGAACGCTATTCTACGAACGCTATTCCGACAAAAACGCGGCAAACACGTCGTTGCCGAACAAAATGCCCTGCTCCGACAGCCGGTAACCGTCCCCTTCGGCGATCAGCATCCCTTGCCGTACCAACCGCTCGAGCTCCTCTCCGAACGGCTCCTCCATCGGCACGCCGAATTGGCTGCGAAACGATTCGTTGCGTACGCCCGAAAGCAACCGCAAGCCGACCATCATGAAGTCCTCCATCGCCTCCCGGCGGCTCACGCAATGCGTTTCCTTGACGGGCAGACCTTCGGCGCACGCATCGATATAAGCCTGCACGCCTTTGACGTTGACGTGCCTTTGCCCGGCGACGTAACCGTGTGCTCCGGCGCCGATGCCGTAGTAAGCCAGATTGCGCCAGTACGCCTGATTGTGCCGGCTTTCCCGGCCCGGGCGGGCAAAGTTGCTGATTTCATATTGCTTGTAGCCGTTCTCGTTCATCCGCCGCATCACCGTCCGGTACATCTCGAGCTCTTCGTCCTCATCGGGAAGCGGCAGCTCGTTGCGGTAATAAAGCGTATGAAACAGCGTGTTTTCTTCGATTTTCAGGCTGTAGGCGGAGTAATGCGCAAGGCCGAGCCGAAACGCCTCGTCCAGCGTCGCCTCGAGGGTGGCGACCGTCTGGTTCGGCAGCCCGAGCATCAGATCGATCGAAATGTTGCCGAACCCGGCCGCTCGCGCGTTTTCGATGCTGCGGTACACGTCGTCGACGTTATGGATGCGGCCGATCGCCGCCAGCAGCGCGTTGTCGAACGACTGGACGCCGAAGCTGATCCGGTTGACGCCGCCTTCGCGCATCGCAGCCAGCTTCTCGAGGTCCGTCGTCCCCGGATTCGCCTCCATCGTGATTTCGCAATCCGGCGTTCGGTCGGAAAAGTACGCGTTCACCGTTTCGAGGAAGAAGCGCATTTGCTCCGGCGTCAGCACGGTCGGCGTCCCACCGCCGACGAAGATCGATTCGATCCGCTTGGCCGGCGTCCGCTCGACGGTGCGTTCCATTTCCCGCTCGAGCGCCCGCAAGTAGTCCATGACCGGTTGGCCTTGAACGACGTACGAGTTGAAGTCGCAGTAATGGCATTTGTTCGTGCAAAACGGGATATGAATATAAACCGCCCTCGGCGGAGCCTGGACGTAGCCGTCGGGCTGTTCGTCCGGATGCGGGCGAGCCGCGCCTTCGTCATGCCGGGTGCGATCCCGGGAGCGAACGGTCATTCGTGCCCCCTCCTTTCGCGCTGCGCGTCTTCTGCTATATCGAACGAAAAAGCTTAGCCGCCGGCTTACTCGTCGATTTTCAAAACCGCCATAAACGCTTCCTGTGGCACCTCGACGCTGCCGACCTGCTTCATCCGCTTTTTGCCTTCCTTTTGTTTCTCAAGAAGCTTCCGCTTGCGGGTAATGTCGCCGCCGTAACATTTGGCGAGCACGTTTTTGCGCATCGCCTTGATCGTCTCGCGGGCGATGACCTTTTGCCCGATGGCGGCCTGGATCGGCACCTCGAACATTTGCCGCGGAATCAGATCCTTCAGCTTCTCGCAAATGACCCGTCCCCGGTTGTAGGCGCGGTCGCGGTGGACGATGAACGACAGGGCGTCGATTTGCTCGCCGTTCAGCAGAATGTCCATTTTGACCAGATTCGATTTCCGGTAGCCGGACAACTCGTAGTCGAAGGAGGCGTACCCTTTCGTGCTCGATTTCAGCTGATCGAAAAAATCGTAGACGATCTCCGCCAGCGGAATGTCGTAAATGAGCGTAACGCGGGTCGTGTCCAAATATTCCATATTGATGAACTCGCCGCGCTTGCTCTGGCACAGCTCCATGATCGGGCCGACGTAGTCTTTGGGCACGATAATCGACGCCTTGACGTAAGGCTCCTCCACGTAATCGATGCGCCCGCTTTCCGGATAGTTGGACGGATTGTCGATGGCGATCGTTTCCCCGTTCGTCAGCGTGACGCGGAAAACGACGCTGGGCGCCGTCGTGATGAGCGGAATGTTGAATTCCCGCTCGATCCGCTCCTGAATGATCTCCATGTGCAGCAAGCCGAGAAAGCCGCAACGGAATCCGAAGCCGAGCGCCGTGGACGTTTCCGGTTCGTATTTGAGCGACGCGTCGTTCAGCTCCAGCTTCTCGAGCGCTTCGCGCAGATCGTTGTAGTCGGCCGTGTCAATCGGGTACAGGCCGCAGAACACCATCGGATTGATTTTCCGGTAACCCGGCAGCGGCTCGGGCGCCGGTCTGCGCGCATCCGTCACCGTATCGCCGACGCGGGTGTCTTTGACGTTTTTGATGCCGGCGACGATGAAGCCGACGTCGCCCACGGTCAGCTCGTCGACGACGGTCATCCGCGGCTTGAACGCCCCGACTTCGATCACCTCGAACTCCGCGCCGGTCGCCATGAAGCGGATCGGGGTCCCTTTGCGAATCGTGCCGTCGAAGACGCGAACGTAGACGATGACGCCTTTGTAGGCGTCGTAGTGCGAGTCGAAAATGAGCGCCTTGAGCGGCTTGTCCGGGCTTCCTTGCGGCGCGGGCACTTTGTGCACGACCTGCTCCAAAATCTCCTTGATGCCGATGCCCGCCTTCGCCGAAGCGAGCACCGCCTCGCTCGCGTCCAGCCCGATGACGTCCTCGATCTCCTGCTTCACCCGTTCCGGCTCGGCGCTCGGCAGGTCGATCTTGTTGATCACCGGCAAAATTTCGAGATTGTTGTCCAGCGCGAGGTACACGTTCGCCAGCGTCTGCGCCTCGATCCCCTGGGCCGCGTCCACGACGAGCAGCGCGCCTTCGCATGCGGCCAAGCTGCGGGACACCTCGTAGGTGAAGTCGACGTGCCCCGGCGTGTCGATCAGATTCAATATATATTCGTTGCCGTCGTCCGCCCGGTAGTTCAGCCGGACAGCCTGCAGCTTGATCGTAATGCCCCGCTCGCGCTCCAGATCCATCTGGTCGAGCACCTGGTCCTGCATTTCCCGCGACGACAAAGCGCCGGTATATTCCAGGATGCGGTCGGCAAGCGTCGACTTGCCGTGGTCGATATGGGCGATGATGCAAAAATTGCGAATTCTGCTTTGCTTGTCCGCATTTTGCGGCATGGCGACCCCTCCAATAAACATTACGATCCATTATATCAAATGGCGGTGCGGCGCGGCAATTGGCGGGGCATTTCCGGCGCAGAGCAGTCGCATTGGGCCGTAACGCGCAAAATGGAACGGCTGCGGCGACCCTTTGATCCTTCAATCGCTGTTGAAATTGGAATCCTTGATGAAGGGAGGGCGGTTGGATTCCAATTTCAAAGGCGACCGCTTCGCTTTTCCGGATTCAAAGGGCCTCCTCCGCCTGTTCGGCGCAATCCAACTTCCAATGCGAGTGCCCAAGCCATTCGCCGTTCAGCGCCGTCCACCAAACGCCGAACGGGGAAAACGCATTCGCCCGCGTCTTCCCCGTTCCCGGCCCGTGCTATGTCTGGCCCCCTACAGCGTCTTCCAGTCGTCCTCGGTGTGATCTTCCTCCAAGGCGAATTCGAAATCTTCGATATCGTACGTCACGACCGGCACTTCGCTCTCGAACAGCTTGTCGAGAAACTCCAGTTGGTCGGTGACGATCGGCGCTTTTTCGTGTATCGCCGTCAAAATCAGCTCGGTCTCGACGGGGTCGAACGTTTCGCCATAATGCGCATTGTCGATGGCGTGCACGATCGTGAAGGTGACCTCGTCATTGACGAGCAGCGGCGGGCTCTTCTTCCACGGCACTTGCAGCGCACGCTCGATTTTTTTGCGGTTGAACGACTCCTCGAAAAATTCGATCAGCTCGCCGATCTTTTGCTTGACGTGCGCGTCGTCGTCCGCGTCCGGCATGACGGGCTCATCGCTGTTTCTCATCTCGTAAAGCTCCTGAATGGTGGAGAACGGGATCAGGTACTCCACGGGACGGCCCGGCACCAGCTGCCCGTAAACGGCAACGAGGACGGCTTCGATCACAAAGCGCCGGCTCATCATGGCAAATATCCTCCTTACAACATGTTGCTTGCCCCGACGGCTTCCTACGGAAAGTCGGCCGCGCATCGCTTATCGCAAATCACCCCTCTATCATACCATTTGCGGAGCGGACAAACCAGCGTTGTTTGCCTAATGCGGCCGGAAGAAGCGCGTAAACCGATTTCGTTATTGACATCGTTTCACACGCTCGTATATGATCAATAATGAGAATCGTTCTCACCAACAAGAGCGAGAGGATGGCTTTTATGCCGCAAACGCCGGATTTTACGCTAGCGGAAACGTTTTTCAACATCCTGCCCAAAGGCGCCAAAAACCCTGTATTTTCGGCATCGGCCGCCGAGCTGCTGAAGCCGGAAACGATGGACGAATTGCTCGAACAAGGACGCGCCGGGCTGCGCGGATTCGGCCTCGACATCGCCGTTTCCCTCGTCGGACTGGCGTTTTTCAACTTGCCCGCTACCGTCATGGCGTACATGTCGCTGTATGGCCAGGTCCTTGATTTGTCGCTGAACCGGTTGACGGTCCAGTTGGAGATAGACGGTGACCGCTGCTATATCGTATTCAAGCCGGACGAAGTCCGCTGGACCGAATTGCCAGGGGACGGCCGGGACGAAGCTTACGCCCGGGCGCTGAAGGAGCTGCTCCGCGGCACGGTCAATCCCGTTGTGGAAATGGTGGCTGCTCGCGGCGGGTTCAAGCCGGACCTGATTTGGAACCAATACGGCGCCCGCATGATTTCGATTCTGGACTACATCCTGCAGCGCGTGGAGGACGAGGCGTCGAAGGAAACGTTCCGGTGCGATTACGAGCGGCTGCTGTGCGGCCTTCCGGCGGAGACGTTCAATCGGGGAAAAAATCCGTACATACACGAGCCGCGCTACGTGGAGAGCCCGTACAAGCCCGGCGACTCGATCGTTATCCGCTCTTCCTGCTGCATGTGGTACCGCCGGGAAAACGGCGAGAAATGCTACAATTGCCCGCTTTTGACCGACGAGCAGCGCGAAGAGAAGAAGCTGCGGATTTTGCGCGAGCGGGAGCATTCCGCGTAACAAGGATGAGCGGCCGCTTTTTAATTGAGGCGTTTTTGATAATAGTATTTACGCGTTCCGATCGTGACTTCACGATCCCCCGGTGTCCGAGCCGGGGGTTGTCTTTTTTTTCGGGGCCTTGAATATACATGGAAGAAAACCAATGGATATGGAGAGGCCGCCATGCAAAAACAATCATTCGTGCGAGGAACGTTCATCCTTACGGCGTCGGCATTCGTCACGCGCGTGCTCGGATTCGTCAGCGGCATTTTTTTGGCCCGGATGCTCGGCCCGGAAGGGGTCGGCCTGCTCATGATGGCCCACCCGCTGCTGCCGCTCGTCATTACGCTGACGGAGCTCGGGCTGCCTGTCGCCATTTCCAAGCTGGTGGCGGAAGCGGAGACGCAGGGGGATCGGGATAAGGTGAAGCGGATTTTGGTCGCCTCCCTCACCATTACGGGAACGCTGAGCATCACGCTGACGCTCATCGCCCTGCTCGGCTCCAAATATGTCGCCGCCCTGTTTTTGACCGACCAACGGGCATACTACGCCATGCTGGCCATTACCCCGATCGCGCCGATCATCGCCGTATCCGCGGTGTTGAAAGGCTACTTCCGGGGCCGGCAGCTGATGACAACGATCGCCTTCTCCGACATCGTCGAAAATATCGTCAACATCGTCGGCATCGTCGCGCTCGTCCAACTGCTGCTGCCTTACGGCATCGAATATGCGGCCGCGGGCGCGATGCTGGCATCAATAATCAGTGAAAGCGCGGGATTGTTGTTCCTGCTTTCGAAATTTCGCAAGACGCCCATCCGCCGCCATCTGCGCACGATGATCCCCGATTATTTGCGCACCGGCCGGCGGACGCTCGGCGAGCTGCTGGAAATCGGGCTGCCGACGACCGGGCACGGTTTCATCCACTCGATCTATTCGGCGTTCCAGCCGATGCTTGTGACGAAAAGCTTGGCGCTGGCCGGTCTGACGACGGCGATGGCGACGAAGCAGTTCGGGCTGCTGGCGGGCTACGCCTTCCCGCTCGTCTTCCTCCCCAGCTTCGTCACGCATTCGCTCACAACGGCGCTCATTCCGGCGATCAGCGAAGCGAGGGCGATGAACCACAGCCTGATCGTCCATCAGCGGATGGATCAGGCGATGCGCATCGCCCTGCTCGTCGGCGCGCCGAGCACGGTCATTTTGTACATATTCGCCACGCCGCTTACGACGCTGGTCTACAACGCGCCGGAAGCCGGGCCGCTACTGAAGCTGCTCGCCCCGATCTTTTTCCTGCATTACTTCGACGCCCCGCTTCACGCCGTCCTGCTCGGACTGGGCAAAGCCGGATCGGCGATGTGGAACTATTTCGTGGCGACCGTATTCAAGGCGGCGGCGATATATTTCCTCGGCATCCAGTTCGGCATTACCGGCGTCGTGCTCGGCATCAACTTCGGCATCTGCTTCCTGACGCTGCTGAACTTTTTCTCGCTGTCCGGGTACATCGGCTTTTATCTCGATTTGCGGCGGATCGTCAAGGTGGCGGCCGGTATGGCGTTGATGGCGTTCGCCGGGCGTTACGCATACTCGCTGCTGCCGCAGGCCGGACTTCCCGAGGCGTGGAGCCTGTTTGCCTCGATCGCATTCGCCATCGCCGTCTTCGCGCTGACCCTTGTTGTGACGAACGCGATCAAGCGCGGCGATCTGAGCGGACTGCCCCCGTCCCTCGGACCGGCATCCCCCAAGGCGAAGTAGCAGCCGGTCATTTCACGAAGCTGTCGAGCAGCGACACGACCGTGCGGATCGTCCCGTGCGCCACGGTTTGCAGCATGTCACCGATCCCGTTGCCGACCCGATTGATGCCCGAATCGGCTGCGCCCGGCTGAATTTGCGGCTTCGGCCTCGGTTTCGGCTGTTCACCGGCTGGGGAAGCTTTCCCGGTCGCATCCGATTGGCCGCCCGCGCCGGAGCCGGCCGGAGACGTCTGCGTCTGGGCCGGTGTTTCTGTCCGCGCCGATCCCGTGCCGTTCTGCTGCGTCGACGCAGGAGTTTGAACGGTCGACTGCGGCCCGTTCGTCGAGATCGGGCCCTGGATTTGCTCCATTCCTCTCGTCGCCAGCTCGACGCCGAAAAAAATCCCGAAGCCGAGCACGAGCACGATGGCCAGTCCTGTAAACGAATGGCGTCTCATCTTCGATCGTCTCCTTTCAATCGGTATTCAGCCGGCGCCGACGATGTTTATTGGTTGCCCGTGTCTGACGCTTGACCGGCGGATGCCGTCACAACCGGCTTCGCATCGACTTTCACGCTTTCGCGGTATACGTCGGCGATCGCCTTGGCCAGCGCGTCCGCCGTCCGATATGATTCCTCCAGCGTATTGTACGGCCCGCCGACTTCGATCAAAATGCTGTTGGGTGAAACCGACTGATTGTATTCGGCATGGCCGCCGCTGCCTTTGTCCCAGATGCCGCGCGACAGCCCCGGATATTCCTTTTCCAGCTTGTCGTGGATGCGCCGGGCGAACGCTTCGTTCTGCTCCCAATGCGCGTTCTTTTTGCCAACGATAAAATACACCTTGGCGTAGTCCACTCCGCCGATCGTCGCCGTCGTCACGTCCCGAGGCGCCGCATCGCGGTGGATGTCGAACAGAAAGGCGATGTCGCCATGCTGCGCGAAAGCTTCCTGGACCGTTTGCAGCGAATATTTGTACGAGTAGTTCCAGTTGTACCCCTCGACCTCGGTCGGATAGTCGGTCGCCGAATGAATGGCGCCGATGCCGATTTGCTCCAGCTTGTCCGACAGCCGCTTGCCGACGAGCGTCACGTTCGTTTGCGGATCTTCGGCTTCCGCGGCGGAAGAAGCGTTCAGCTCCGGCACCCATGATTCGCGCGGGTGGGAATGGTAGACAAACACTTTGCTTCCGGGCTTCAGCGGGCCGCCCGCCGGTACGGGATTGGCGGACGTCCCCCCCGTTCCGCCTGTCGGCTGCGGCTGCACGCCGCCCCCTGCGGAAGCGCCGCCCGGCGTTTCGACGGAATTGATCGGCGCAGGCGACGTTCCGTCTCCGCCTGCCGCTTTGTCCCCGGAGACGCTTCCCCCCGTGGCATTGCCGGTTCCGTCCGGCGCGTTCGCCCCGCTCCCCGTTGCGCCTGCGACCGCGGTTGGCCCTTCAGGCGGCCCGCCGCCCTCCGGCTTGTCCGCTGCCGCGGCGTCCAGACCGCGCAGTTGGCTGGCCAGCAGCGACTTCGGTTCGTCCGGGTCGATTTGAAGCAGCAGATTCGCGATATAATCGCCGACGTTGCGGCTGGAAAACGTCGTCTCGCCTTGCCGCTTCAAATGCGCCGACTCCAGGCCGAGCATGTCGATGAAAAAATTCGCCGTGACCGAATCGGCCGCTTTCTTCATCGAACGTTTCGTCTCCGTCGGCACGTAAGTCTGCCAGATCGCCACGGCAGCAGCCAGTACGACCATGAGCAGCGACACGCCGACATAAACGGCGAAGATGCGCCTGAACACGCCGCCTTCCGGCGCCGGCCGGCCAACTCGCAGTACGCTTTCCCATCGTGTCCATCGGTTCATGTCAGGCTTCCTCCTTCTTCTTTGGCCGCCGGATCAACGGGCGCCGAATCCGTTCGTGGCCGTTTCTCCCGTTCCGACCGGAGCTCCGGCCTTGACGGCGTCTTTTTGCAGCTCGACGATGACATCCCCCAGCAGGTCGGCCGTCCGGTACATTTCCTCCAGCGTGTTATAGGGTCCGCCGATTTCCAGCAAAATGCTGTTCGGAGACAGCGACTGGTTGTACTCTCCGTTGCCGTTCGACGCTTTCCCGTAGACGCCGCGCGAGATGCCCGGCATTTTTTTCTCCAGCAGCGCGTGGATTTTGCTGGCGAACTCCGAGTTTTGCTCCCAGTGCGGGTTTTTCTTGCCGACGACGAAAAACACTTGCGCGTAATCTTTGTCCCCGATCCGCACCGTCGTCTTGTCGCGGGAAAGCGAATCGCGATGGACGTCGAAAATCATGCCGATGCTTTTGTGCTGCGCCATCGCTTCTTTCACCGTCGCGGACGAGTATGCGTACGACTTGGCGTAATTGAACGACTTGACGGCCGTCGGATAATCGGTTGTCGACTGCAAAGTCGGGACACCGAGCCCTTCGATGCGCTGCTTCAGCCGCTTGCCGACGAGCGTAATGTTGATGTCCGGATCGTAGGCCAGGTCCGGATCGGTAATCCCTTTCGCCTTCAATTCGGGCAAGAACGATTCCCGGTTGTGCGAATGGTAAATCAAAATTTGCGGCTCCCCGCCGACCGCCGTCTGGGGCGGCCCGACCGGATTGACGCCGCCTGCGGGCGGGCTCACGGGCGAGTTCTGGTCCCCAGGCGTCTGCTGCGCCGCCGGATTCGCAGGGACGTTCAGACTGTTTTCGGTGCGAATGGCGGCGGGCGGCGGCGTGAAGTCCGCCGGGTCGACGGTGTCCTGCGTCGCCTGCCCGGAGTAGAGCAACGAGCTCGATTCGCCGCGCATCCCGGGCATCTCGCTGGCCAGTAAGCTTTTCGGATCGCCCGGATGAACGCCGATCAAATATCGGCTCAGAAACGTAAACGTATTTCGCGCCGAAAAGGTGGACAAAGGCGCCTCGCCCTCCAGATGCGGCAGCTCCATCGCCAGCATGTCGAGCAAAAACGATGCGGAAAGTGAGGCCGCTGCCCCGCGCATCGAGGAGAAGGAGGAGGCGGAGCTTTTATTTTGAACGAGGCCGATCAGGCCGGTAGCGATCAGGAATAGAAGCGACGCCACGGACAGCGCGGCAAACAGCCGGCTCATCGAGCGGATCGTGCGAATCGTGCGAGTGACGGTGCTGACATTCATGGCGGCGACTACCCATTTCATCGAATTCCCTCCCGGATGTATGTCTATCGAATCTATTTGATATCAATCTATGAATCGCCGGGAGCCGATAGAACGGACAAGCGCAAAAAAAGAGCGGGCCGTGTCAAAGCCCGCAACAACCGTACCGGTACGCATCCGCCGGTGACGAATGCGTACCGGTCGATTTCTATGAATCTGCAACATTGCCGATTCGAATCTTCTTATTTTACGGATTGGGTCATCGGTTGCACGCCCGCCATTTCCGCCAGTCCCACGAAGCGGACGTTCGTCTGCATCGCGGGAGCCGACTGGCGAATGACGGCAGCCGTCTTCTTTCCGGCGATGCCGACGTGGCCGATCGCCACGCATTCGTTGCGCTCTTCCGCTTGCTTGCGGACAAGCTCCATCTGCCTTGCGATATGCGCATTGCTGGAAATGTCGTCAAGGAAAATTTGGTTTTGCAGCACGGTTACGCCGAGCTCGCCGCCGACGCTGGACGCGACGCTTTTCCAGTTCGTCTTGCTATCGAGAAAAAACAGTCCGCGCTCCTTGCATACTTCCATAACGATGCGCATCACCCGCTCGTCGGCGGTCGCCCTCGACCCCATATGGTTGTTGATGCCGACGGCGAACGGCACGTCATCGATCGCTTTCCGCACCCGGCTGCGAATTTCGTCATCCGGCAAGTCGGTCGTAATCGCGCCGGGGCCGAGCCCTTTGCGCCTGCCGCGCAACGGCTCCATCGGCAAATGGACGATCACGTCGTGCCCGACCCGGTGCGCCCATTCCGCATCGCGCTTCGTCGTCGGCAAAAACGGCATGACCGCCACTGTCAATTTCACCGGGGCGGACATTACTTCTTCGGTTCCCGCCATGTTGTTGCCCAAATCGTCGATGACGATCGCGACGCGCTTGTCCGGATTCGGCGCTTGCGCTCCGTTCGATTCGCTCGGAAAACCGAAGCAGGCAGCGACCAACGCCATGCCGATGGCCGCGTATCGTTTCAGCCGCGACGCGGCTGTCGGATTTTTGCTCATGTTCTATTCGCTCCTTTCCGTTTGCACTTCAACCGTCGATTTCCGCCATCACCCAGGGCGAGCCGGCCGTCTCCCTGACGAAGACGAAACGGAACGTTTCGCTTTTGGGCTTGGCGTTTCGCAGGTAGACGGTCGCTTTCGCCTTCCACTCGGCATAAACCGCATCGTCAAAAGAAGTCTTACTCTTGGTTGGAGCGGGGCGCACCGCTTCGACCTTATCCAGCCAGCCGCGGAACTTGGCGAATGTCTCGGGCGCAGCGCCCCGCAGTACCGCGCCGAGCAAAGCTTCGTCCTGCTGCCGGAGCGATTCGAGAAACGCCTCGGCCTGCTTGTCCGGCGGCAGGCTGCGGACGAATTCGTTCAGCCGCCCGGCCGCCTTGTACACCATCAGCTGGTGGGCCAAATCAGCGTGGGACGACCTGTGCGTGGCGCTGCCCAGGAAGTGGATGCAAAAATGCCCGGAAAACCCGTTGCCGGGTATGCCGTCGCCGCCGTGCGGCATGCCGTGCATCGAAGCAGCGATCGGTCTGCCCTCCGCCATCACAAGTATAGCTCGGCGCTTCCAGCTCCAGGCGCCTCCGTAAATGCGCTTCATGACCGCCGTATCTTGGCGGGTGAGCGGCTGAACGTCGGCATGATGGCGCCCGGCTCTGCGCTGAACCCGAAACGACAGCCCCGTCTCCAGGTCGACGACGGTAAACGAGCTTTTGAGCGGTACGCGCTCGCGGGCGATATCCCAGCCGAGCAGTTCCCCGTAATGCCGTTCGTGAAGCCGGTTTGCAGCCCCCCGCCATTGCCAGCGAGTCGAGGCCGGAAGCGAAATGGCCCGGCCGCTCCCCTCCTCGATCAGAACGCCGTCCTCGCGCATCCGGTACAGGGAAACGGCCTGTCCGTGCTTTACCTCCACATACGTATCGGTGTAGACAAGCGGAGGCGCCGCGGCGGCGGACGCCAAGGCGATGTCCCATGCTCCGCGCCAGTCGCCGTCCGGGATCGTTTCCCGCGTTTCGTAGACGGCGTGCGGGCTCGCTTTTACGACGATCGTAAACGTACTTCCGTCCGGTGCTGCGGCTGCATCCGGCGAACCGGCCAGCAGGCCGGCAAGCGCAACCGCAACTCCGGCGATGGCGGCCAGCCACCCTACATGAATGCGACCCATGACTGATCCTCCGTATCCAATCGATTGCACAATTACTGCGTTTAATTTGCCCCGGGATGAAAAAAATGTGACATGCAATATTTTGTCCGTTTGGGAAACGATAAGGTCGACCCGATTTTACACAAAGAGGCGCAAATGTCGATGAAATCGAAACTGCTCTGTTGGCTGGCCGGATCGGTCGTCCTGGCCTGCCTGTTTCCCTCCGTGGTACTGGCCGAAGGGATCAAGCCGAAAACGCGGGAATTTTTCGAGACGCGGGGAGAAATCGTCTGGGAAGTGCCGATCGAGGAAAAATGGATCGCCCTGACGTTCGACGACGGGCCCGACCCCGTCTACACGCCGCAAATTGCCGCGCTGCTGAAGCAGTACGGCGCCAGGGCGACGTTTTTTGTGACAGGCGACCGGGCGTCGCGCTATCCGGAGACGGTGCGGATGCTCGCGGAGGCGGGGCACGAGCTGGGCAATCATACGTTCCGGCACATTTATTTTCGGAGCGGAACGAGCGAACGGGTGATTGACGAGGAAATCCGCAAGGCGAAGGAAGCGATCGAGGCGACGGGCATCTCCGTGACAGCCCCCTGGTTTCGTCCGCCCGGCGGTTATTACAGCGAAAAGATCGTCGAGATCGCGAAGCGATACGGCTATACCGTCGTCCTCTGGTCGTGGCACCAGGACACGAAAGACTGGCGCCGTCCCGGCGTCGACCGAATCGCCGGCAAAGTGCTGCGCAATGCGCGCAACGGCGACATCGTGCTGCTCCACGATCATGGCGACGGAGCGGGGCAAACGACGGAGGCGCTCAAACGGATTTTGCCGGAGCTTCAGGCGCGCGGCTACCGTTTCGTCACCGTCTCCGAGCTGGTCGCCAAGCGCAAGCAGCCTAACGCGAATGAGGCCGGCAAGCCGGCTTCGGCGACGGATGCGGCTGCGCGTCCGGGAAAAAGCTTAAAGCGTTCCAACGCCGCCTTCCATTCGCCTTACTCCGTCGTCATCGACCCGCTGCGCAACCGGTTGACGGTATACCGGGACGGCCAAAAGTTCAAACAATATCCGATTGCCTTAGGAAAACCGGAAACGCCAACCCCCGTCGGAGATTGGCGCATCGTCAACAAATATAAAAACTGGGGCTCCGGGTTCGGCACCCGCTGGCTCGGCCTGAACGTCCCTTGGGGCACATACGGCATCCACGGCACAAACCGGCCGCATTCCATCGGCCGTGACGCCAGCCACGGCTGCGTCCGCATGCTGAACGCGCATGTGGAGGAGCTGTACAATTACTTGCCGATCGGGACGTCCGTCACGATATTGGGCCATCCGCTCGGCGAGCCGCACCAGTCGCCGCGGGATTTGGCCAAAGGTGACAGCGGAGCCGACGTCATGCTCATTCAAAGCCGCCTGCGCAGCGCCGGATATTTCAAGGGAGCCTGCACCGGAAAATTCGATGCCAAGACCGAATACGCGCTGCGCAAATTCGAACAAGACAACGGGCTTCCGGTCGACGGCGTCATGAACGCGCACGACTATGTCGCCATGGGCTTGGTCGATTGAATGGCTTCGTTAGAAGCGAACCAGATCGCCGACGCGCACGGCCTGGCCCGTCCGCATCGAAATGTTGCCGGCGATGCCGGTCAAAATTGAGACTGCTCCGTCGATATGCGAAGCGGCGCGGTTGAACCGGTCTTCCGTCCGAACGCCGAACAGATCGTTCAGCAGGATCGGGTCGCCGCCGCCGTGGCCGCCGGCTCTCTCCTCGATTTCCACCTCATAAGGCTTCTCGAACATCGGATGGACGGTCAGCTTTTTGTAGGAAAGCGCGCCTTCGTCCTCCTTGCGGCCGCCGGAATTGACGTAAGCCCGCTCCACGACTTTCAGCTCGATCCGGCCTTTGCTGCCGTTGAATACGACATTGAACCCTTCCCACGGCAAGTACGCGTTCAGCGAGTACGTCAAAATCGCCTTGTTTTTGTACCGGACGAGCACGCCCATCGTATCCTCGATGCTGATACCGTCGCCGAACACGCTCTGGTCGCGCTGGTAGCCGTCATCCTTCTCGGCGTCCAAATACATCGCCTTCAAATGCTCGCTGCGGTCAAGATGAAGCGCGAACGGATCGTCTTTCGCCGCCTCGCTGCCGGTCGCCCGCTGGTAAAACTTCGTGATGCCGCGGTTTTCCGCGTTTTCCCTTCCGTAGAACCGCAAGTCCCCCATGGCGAACACCGTTTCCGGAGCGGTCCCGAGCCAGAAGTTGACGAGGTCGAAATGGTGCGTCGACTTGTGCACGAGCAGCCCGCCGCTGTTCCGCTTGTCCCGGTGCCAGCGCCGGAAGTAGTCGGCTCCGTGCAGCGTATTGAGCAGCCATTCGAAATGGACCGAAAACACTTCGCCGATGACGCCGTCCATAATCAGCTCGCGGACTTTCGTATTATGGGGCGCATACCGGTAGTTGAACGTAACGCGCAAATTGCGGCCCGTCCGCTTCACCGCGTCGAGAATTTGCTGGCATTTCTCCTCGTCGACGGTCATCGGCTTCTCGGTGATGACGTCGCAGCCGAGCTCCATCGCCCGGATAATATAACGGTGGTGCGTCCGGTCGATCGACGTGACGATCACGTAGTCGGGCTTTTCCTGGCGGATCATTTCGTCGAACTGTTCGGCCGCATAGAGCCGCACCTCGTGATAATCGTATTTTTCCTTCAGCAACCGGTTGGCGTACTCGAGCCGCGTCCGATTAATGTCGCAAAAGGCGACCAGCTCCGAATGCTCGCGAAAATCACGGGCGATCGCGCCGTAAAAAAATTCGGCTCGGCCTCCCGTTCCTACCAAAACGTACTTTTTACGTGCCATCGGCGTTCTCCCCCATTCCAGAGTGCTTCGATTGTTCAGACGACTTCATTGTATCGCAAAAAATGGGCGATTTCTGCCGTTTTATTGCGGTCATTGCGTCATTTTACACATTTCTTGCTTGTCCGGGGTTGCAAATCAGGGTAAACTTTTATCGAAGCCTTTCTTTGCTTGAGCCGAAAGGGGAATCGTTTTTTGAAGGAGCCTTTTTTCATTCATTTGAACAAAGTGACCGGCTACTACACGATGGCGTCCGACCATTTTCACGAGCCGTACGAAATTTATTACTTGCTCGCGGGGGAACGGCAATATTTCATCAAAGACCATACGTACCGGGTTTGCAAAGGCGATGTCGTGTTTATCGACAAAAACGAGCTGCACAAGACGGGCGACGTCGGCGCGCCGTACCACGAGCGGATTTTGATCAATTTCCAGGAGAAGTTTCTCGCGAAATTCGACGAGCCGCTCCTGTTCGAGCCGTTCCGCCGCAAAAACCGGCGTCTGTCGCTCAACTTGCCCGAGCGGGAATGGATCGAGCGGGAACTGTTCCAAATGATCGAGGAAGACGCGCAGTCGTTGCCGGGAAGTGAAACGGCGCTCCAGGCCAAGCTCGCCTCGCTGCTGATCTGGTGCGCCCGCAAGCTGGAGCGCCAGGAACGGGAAATGGGACCGGATGTCCACGAAAGCCCGGCCCATCGGAAAATTTCCGAGGTCGTCGAATATATCAACGAGCGCTATGCGTCCCCGATGTCGCTCGAGTCAGTCGCCCGCACGCATTATGTAAGTCCGTTTCACTTAAGCCGGATGTTCAAGCGGGTGACGGGCTTCTCGTTCGTGGAATATGTCAATTCGGTTCGGGTGAGAGAGGCGCAGCGGCTTTTAAGAGAGACGAACTGGAAGGTGACGCGGATCGCGGAGCAGGTCGGCTACGAAAATATCGGCCATTTCGGCCGCGTGTTCAAACAGCTGACGAAAACAAACCCGCTCGACTACCGGAAGGCGGCCAAGCGGGCGGAACGTTGACGAATAAGCGGATGAGCCGGCGGCGGAATCGTGGCCTCTCACCATACCTCGCCCCCTATCGGAACGAGGTTTGAGACGGTCGATCAGTGCGTATACGCCGCCACGTTGTTTTCGTCGATCGCGTCGTGCAATGCGGCGTTCAAGCCGCTGGCGATAATGTTCGCCATATCTTCGATGAACTGGTCGATATCTTTCGGCGTCACGAGCAAATTGTGGCCGACCGGATCGAGCACCTCGCGCACGAGCTGCAGCCGCTCGTTCTCTTCCATGCTGTCCAGCATGCCGAAAATTTGGCCGGTGTTGGACGTCTGCTGTTTGAAATGACGGAACATCATGTCCATCGTGCTGTTGACGATCGTCGACGCGTAGACAACGGTGGGAACGCCGATGGCGATCACCGGCACGCCGAGAAATTCCTTGGTCAGCCCTTTGCGCTTGTTGCCGACGCCGGAGCCGGGATGGATGCCCGTATCGGCGATCTGGATCGTCGTGTTTACCCTTTCCAGCGCCCGCGAGGCGAGGGCGTCGATGGCGATGACGAGATCGGGCTTCGATTTTTCCACGATGCCTTGCACGATCTCGCTCGTCTCGATGCCGGTCGTGCCGAGCACGCCGGGGGCCACGGCGCTGACCTGGCGATAGCCCGGGCTGACCTGCTCCGGCATCAGCTCGAAATAGTGGCGGGTCACCATCACGTTCTCGACGACGAGCGGCCCGAGGGCGTCCGGCGTCACGTTCCAGTTGCCGAGACCGATGATGAGCACTTTGGCTTCTTTGCCGATGCCGATCTTCTGCAGGAAGGCGGCGAATTCCTGGGCGAGCCGCGTCGCTACCCGGTCCTGCAAGTCGGAATCTTTCTCGCGCAGCCGCGGAACCTCGATCGTGACGTAATGGCCGGGCAGCTTGCCGATCGCCTTCGCCCCTTCTTCGCTCACGACGTCCATCTTCGTGACGATCATATCACCGTCGTCTTGCGACGTCTCCGTATGTACGCCCGGGATGTCGCCACCTTGCGGCCCCGAAGCCATCTCCTTCGCCTCGAGCGCCAGGTCGGTGCGCACCGAATAGGCGCTTAAATCCAGTTCCATGCATAGCACCCCTTTGCAAAAGTCGCTATCCTGTAGCTTGTGAGGAATCCGCTGCCTTTATGCGAGACGAATAGGGGGACAAGGCCATCGTTTCGAATCTATTTTTGAAGCGCAGGGCAATCGCATGAGAGCCGTAACCGCGCAAATTGGAGCGGCTACGAAGCCCTTTGATCCTCCAATCGCTCTTCCTCCCCCAAAAGTGAAGCGAAGCTTCGAAGCAGATTCCGTTAGAGCAGCTTGCTGCTCGCACCAATCGCAATCATTGGAACACGAATGCGCTTCGTTTAAATCCTTCGATCCAAGCGATTGGTATTACTTTTGGGGGACCCCACTTTATGGGATTCCCTGATGGAAACGCTTTTCCGGATTCAAAGGGCCCCTCCGCCTTTCCCGCGCCAATCGAAATTCTAATGCGATTGCCCTGTTTTGAAGCGCTGGCACCGTTGCAATTCCGCTATGGGCATGGTAGAATATTTGAAGTTGTCGAAAGACAGGACACGCGAACCGGTTGTGTTGAAAGCAGTCGCAAGCAGGCTTCGTTTGTTAAGGAGGTGAACGATCGTGCCTAACATCAAATCCGCCATCAAGCGCGTCAAAACGAGCGAGAAGCGCCGTCTGCAAAACGCTTCGCAAAAATCCGCTCTCCGCACGGCGATCAAAACGTTCGAGTCGGCCGCAGCCGCTCAGAACATCGAATCGGCGAAGGAAGCGCTCATCGCCGCATCCAAGAAGCTGGACAAAGCCGTTACCAAAGGCTTGATCCATAAAAACGCGGCAGCCCGCAAAAAATCCCGTCTGGCGAAAAAGCTCAACGCGCTCAGCGCGCAAGCATAAGTGTAAAAGTCCTTGCAACGGGTGCAAGGACTTTTCATTTTCTCCGTGTATTCCGATTTCGATGCCGCGCATTTCCCAACCGCTTCAGGAAGCGAGCCGCATCAAAAACAGTTCCAACCCCAGCACTTTGTCCACTTTGCCCGTCTTCAGCTCATAGTCGAGCTCCGCCAGCCGGTCCAAAATGCGCTCGAGCTCGTCCTCCGCATACTTCTGGGCTTGCTCGGCAGCCACTTTGACCGCGTACGGGTGAAGCCCGAGCTGGGAGGCGATTTGCTGATGGGAAAATCCGAGGCGGGACAACGTCTTCACCTGCAGCACGATGCGAAACTGCCTGGCGATCAACAGGACGATCTTCACCGGCTCCTCCCGCTGCTTGAGCAGCTCGTGCAAAATCGCGAACGCCCGCTGAAGCCGCAGCCTCACAATGTCGTCGATCAGGATGAACACGTTCTGCTCCGTGCTTCGCGTCACGAGCCGTTCGACGATGTCCCCGGTCACGACCCCGCCTGGGCCGACGAACAGCGACAGCTTCTCGATTTCCACAGCCAGCGTCTGCAGCGCGCCTCCGGTATACAGGATAAGCTGATCGGCCGCGCCTTCGGCAAACGAAAACGAACGGCGCTCCGCCTGCCGGACGACCCAGTTCAGCAGCCCTTCCGCCGTCATCGGCAAAAACGGCACGGTCACGTCCTTCAACGATTTTACGATCTTTTTCCGCTCGTCCAGCTTGTCCGCTTCGACGGTAAATATGATGACGGAGAAGTCGGACGGCGACTTCATATATTCGAGCAGCCGTTCCGGCTGATGATCGAGCTTGGCGCTGTCCTTGGCTCCTGTAAAAAAGACGGCGTTTTCCGCGACGATCAGCTTCCTCGCCGCCATGAACGGCAACGTCCGGGCATCCTCGAGCACCGCATCCAGGGGCGTCTCCGCCAAATCGTACTTGCTGACGGCGAAGTCGGCGTATTCCGGCTCGATCAGCTTCTGGGTCGCGAAGCCGATAAACTCGCGGAGCAAATACGTTTCGGAGCCGTAGCAGACGTACACCGGCGAGACGTTGCCTTTGCCGATTTCACGAGCCGCCGTTTTGTAATCCATGCCGCACCCCTCACCCTTTCGGTTTCCCGATCCGTTGCGTATCCCGTGCGATACACGGATTCATCTTAACAAATACAAAGGGATCACGTCAAAGTCCCGAGACTTCGACATCATCCCTTTGCCCCAGCACATTTATATAAACATCCGGCAACGGCTCCTAGGTACCGGACCGAATGGGCGAACAAACGCTTTTTCTTTCGTTTTCCCCGTTCCGTTTATGATACGATATGCGATTCGACAAAAAAATGTGCCGCTCTCGATCGTTTTTTCATTGCAAAAAGGATCGCCGATTTTCTCCGCACCCGGCATAGACGGAAAAAACCGCAAGCGCACGCGCTTGCGGCTTCCGATTACGGCTGCTCCGATTCCGTCTGTTTGGCGATATCGACGACCATCGTCCGTACGCTGCCGTCCGCCGACGTGATCGAATAGGTCAGCTTCGCGCTGCCTTGCCAGTGGAGCAGGCGAGCATGCTCCTGTTCTCCCCAAGCGGCAGAAACGAACATTTCCAACTGGTGCTCGCCCACCGTCTTCACGATCACCCGGCGAATGACGGGGTCGACCGTGGCGATCAGCAAGCCGTCCTCGGACTTCAATTCGTTCGCGGCGTCCTCCGCCGCAGAAAAGCCGAATTGCGGCCCGGCCAAATTGCCGTCTTGACTAGCTTCGGGCGCTTCCTGCACAGCCAACGGCGGGTTGTCTTGTCCGGAAGCGGAGTTCGCATCATCGGCGGGAGCGCCGAACGATTGTCCGGTGTCGGACGCCTGATCGGGTACGGCCGACTTGTCGGTTCCGGCTCCCTTGGACGCGTCCGCTGCGCCTTGGGGCGCACTTCCCGGCGCGGACATTGAAGCTCCGGCCGCATGCTCTTCCGTCGCTTTCCCTTCCGATTTGCCGGCTGAATCCGACGGTTCGGCAGCTTCGGTGCCGACAGGCTTCCCGCCAGCGTTGCCCGAACCGGAGCCTCCGCCCGAGCGGACACCTTGCTCACTCTCCCGCTTCTTCGTGTCGGCCATAAACGTTTCCGGCTGCGGAGCCGCTTCCGGGCTTGCCGTCTGCACGTTTCGCTGGGCGTTGCCCGTTTCGCCGGCGTCGGTCGCCTGCCCGCGGGCAACTTCCTGCGCCGACGAACGACTATCCGCCGCTTTGCTCATCGTCGTGTTGCCCGAAGACGGAGCAGCGCTTCCCGCCGACGGCATGAGCGCACTTTCATCTGCCACTTGCTTTCCGTCCATATCTTGTATGAACAAGGCCAGCAAAACACCGGCCGCAACAATACCGCCTATGGCCGCCGTCCAGCCTGCCCGAAACCGGCGCGGACGTTGTCCGCCGAGCCTGGAACTCGCCGGGGAAGCCGCCGCAGACCGGCCGTCTATCGAAGCGGCGGATAGGGGACCTTCGCCGCGCCGGTCGATTTCTTCCAGCTGCGGCAAGATCGAATCGACCAAACTGAAAGGAGGCGACACCTTCGGCAAGCTGGCCAACTCTTGGGACAATTGCCGCAGCCGCTCGAACATTTCCGCGCAGTCCGGACACTCGCGCAAATGGTCCATCAGAGCTTTTTGCTCCGACTCGTTCAAATCCAAATCCAGATGTCGTTGCATCAGCTCCATCACCTCTTGACAATTCATCCCCGCACACCACCTTTCTGATAATCCCTCAGTAGCGATTGCAGCTGCTGCCTTGCCCGAAACAAATACGATTTGACCGTATTGAGCGGCAGGTCGAGAGAATCGGCGATCTCATTGTACGAGAAATCCTGCAAATACCGAAGCACTACGACTGCGCGGTGATGTTCGGGAAGACGATCGATCGCATCCTGTATATCTTTGGCGACGTACGTGGACATCCATTCGTCCTCCACGTTGCGGTGGGACGTGAAAACCATGTTGTGTTCCTCGATCGAAACCGTCTCCTTCGTCCGCCGGAACTTGTCAATACATATATTCGTAACGATCCGCTGCACCCACGTCTTGAACAGCGCCTTTTCTTCATAGGAGCCGATTTTCGTGTAGATTCGGATGAGCGCCTCCTGCGCGGCATCCTTGGCGTCCTGCTCATTGCCGAGAATGTAATAAGCGGTTCGGTACACATGGGTTTCGATTTCTCGCAATAGGGTTATTAGAGCGTCGCGATCGCCCGATTGGGCAGCTTTGATTAAATCCATCGCTACCACAAGGATCCCCCTCTCTTGCAACCTTTTAAACGGCCGTTGCACGCAAAATGTTGCACCGTACTCGAAAAGCCTGTTACTAGAATAACAAAAAAACAGAACAGGGTATATAAGACATAAGCTTCAGGAATGGCCGAGCGCCGGCATGGGAGAACAGCACTGTATGACAAGAAGACGGGGAAGCGGGGAGAAAAGTTGGGGGCGGATGCCCGGAAGTCGTTGGCATTGGGCTCCGCTTTTGCCTGGTGATTACTCCGATCCATCCTTTATTGGAAATAAATAGCCTCTACTCAGCATCTAATGAAAGCGCTTTCAGGTATTGCGGCGGGTTTAATGAGTCCCGATAAAAAAAGCATCCCGCCGCGCAGCCCGGCCGCCGGCCGTTGGATGAACACGGCGGCCGCAGGACGCGTCGGCGAGATGCTGGAATTGGAATTGGTTACTCGAAGCGGACAAGGAAATAATTTTTTTTGCCGCGGCGCAGCACAACGTACTTGCCGTGCAGCCGGTCGGCCGCCGCCACAACGGCGTCGATGGATGTAATGCGACGGCCGTTGACGTATACGGCCCCGCTCTCGATGTCCTGCTTGGCCTGACGGCGCGACGGGGCGGCTTTACACGCCACGAGCAAATCGATCAGCCCGGCTTCCGGATCGTTCGCCGCCGTTGTCGTCGGCATGTCTTGCAGCGCCTCGACGAGCTCCGTCTCGCTCAATTTGGCGAAATCGCCGGAGAACAGCGCCTGCGTAATGTTTTCAGCGCTCTCCACCGCCTCGTGGCCGTGCACGAGCCGGGTCACTTCCCGCGCCAGCTCGCGCTGGGCGACGCGTTTCTCGGGGCTAGCCTTCAATTCGGCCTCCAGCTCCGCGATTTGCTGGCGGCTCAAAAACGTAAAGTATTTCAAAAATTTGACGACGTCGTTGTCGTCGGTGTTGATCCAGAACTGGTAAAACTGGTAGACGCTCGTCTTCGCCGGGTCAAGCCAGACCGCCCCGGATTCGGTCTTGCCGAATTTTTTGCCGTCGCTCTTCGTGACGAGCGGCAGCGTCATTCCGTGCGCTTCTCCGCCGCCCGTCTTGCCGATCAAGTCGAGACCGGCCGTAATGTTGCCCCACTGGTCGCTGCCGCCCAGCTGAAGCGAACAGCCGTACTCGCGATGAAGCACGCTGAAATCGTACGCCTGCAAAATCATGTAGCTGAATTCCGTAAACGAGATGCCGTTTGCCAGCCGCGAGTCGACGGAATCTTTGGCCAGCATGTAATTGACCGTAAAGTTTTTGCCGACGTCGCGCAAAAACGTGATGACGTCCAGCGGCTTGATCCAATCGAAATTGCTGACGATTCGGGCCGGGTTGTCCGCCGCTTCGAAATCGAGAAACCTCGCGAGCTGGCCCTTCAATCGTTCCGTCCAATGCGCGACGACATCCGCCTCGTTGAGTGTTCGTTCCGTCGAACGCCCGCTCGGGTCGCCGATCAACCCGGTGCCGCCGCCGACGAGCGCGATCGGAACGTGGCCGGCTTGCTGGAAGCGACGCAACGTAAGGATGGGCAGCAAATGTCCGATATGCAAACTGTCCGCCGTCGGATCGAAGCCGCTGTACAGAACGACCCGTTCGTTATTCAGTTTGTTCGCCAGGCTGTCGCGGTCGGTCGTCTGGTAGATCAGACCGCGGTACTCCAGGTCTTCCAGCAGTTCATTGGCAATTTTGGTCGATTCCGTCATATAAACCACTCCTCGATTAGGGATCAAAAGCAAAAAAGACCCGTCCTGTCAGCCGACAGGGACGAGTCATCGCGGTACCACCCTATTTGAAAAGAACTTAAAAAACGCCTTTTCCACTCGATCGGATAACGGCCGTCTGACCGTCCCGCTCCTTCCGCCGGCACAGGCGGTTTCGGACCGGGATGCTCCGGGACGTAATTCACGCCCGCACGGGCACCGGCTTGCACCAGCCGCCGGCTCTCTTCAAGCTCCGCTACGCGTTCGCTACTGTTTCCCTTCCTCGCTTCGTATGGCACTTTGCGTTTGCTTGTTAATTCTTATACCATTTTGGCGCGGCGATGTCAATGCGAGCCGTTCCGATTCGGCGCGGATGCCGGACGGCTGCTCCGCCAATCGGCCGCAAGGTCAAGCCTGCAATTGCCGCCTCAACGATTCGACGGTCGCTTCGTCCAGACCGGTCACCCGCGCAATGAAGGCGTTGTTCATCCCTTCTCCGATCAGCTTCTGCGCCGTCAACCGGTTTGCTTGCTCTAATCCTTGCTGCAGCCCTTGCTGCAGCCCTTGCTCCAAACCTTGCTGCAACCCCTGCTCCAAGCCTTCCTTGTATCCTTTGTTGATGATTTCATCCAGCGTCTTCTCCAAATTGGAACGCACTTCCGTCACTCCTTTGTTGCCGATCGTGGCGAACAGGCTGACGACCGCCTCGCCGCTTTCCGGCTGAATTCGCTTGTTCCAAACGTTGGCAAACCAGACGACAAACCGCTGCTGCAGCTCTTTCGGCGTCGATTGCATCACGTTAAGCAGCTTTTGCAAACGGTCGATCAGCAAATCTTTGTCCGCCTTTTGCTCCAGCAGGAACACAGATGCGATCGTGTTGGAAAGGCCGAGCAGCTCCTTTTCCGAATAGCGCTGAATGTCGATCAGCACGTACCGGAAGTCGAGAAGCTCGTCGCCGAACAGCGACTGTCCGGCGATCGTCTGCCGGAAGCTCAAACTGGCCGTCCATGGTCGTTCGCCGTTGTACAGGACGATCGGAACGATCGCCGGAAGTTTGAACCGTTTCCGGGACGCCGCTTTTTCGCCCGCATCCTTCAGCAAATCTCTCCAGATCTCCGTCTGGTACAGCAACAGCCGATACGGCATCTGGTAATCGACGGTGGACTGGAGCTCCATCAGCACGTATAAAATCGCTTCCCGTTCCTTCAGGCGGAGCCGGTACACGAGGTCCGCTTCTTTGCCGCTAAAGTCGGGCAAAATATACGATTTGTCGACGCTCGTCAAATCCGACTCGTCGATTCGCTCGACCCATTCCCGATGAACGAACGAGCGAAGCAATTCCAGAAACAGCTTCTTGCTTGACAGTAAATATTTATATCCTTTGTCATGTTGTTGGTGAATGGCTTGCCTGCCGTGCAGGTCCATCGTTCCACGTCCTTCCTTCATTATACCCCCAAACCGAAAGCGTGAACAGACTCACCGCTTCGCCCACTCAGCGCAATCCAATTTCTATTGCGATTGCCCTGTTCGCCCAAAGCTTCACCCTTCTGCCGCTACCCGCTAAAGCTTGCGCTTCACCTTCACCGCTTCTTTCCCGACGATAAAATCGATTTCGCCGTCGCGATCGGTCCGATGCACCTCGACTCCGTGATCCTGAAGCCGCTTCAATACCCCGGGATTCGGATGGCCGTACACGTTTTTGGCGCCGACCGAAATGACGGCCGCGCGAGGCTTCCAGAAGTTCAGCCAAGCGTCCGTCGTCGACGTTTTGCTGCCGTGGTGAGCCACCTTCAGAACATCGATCGGAACCAAAGACGCCGGACTTCGGCCCGATGCGGACGATTTATCAGGCAGGGGCGAGACGGCAACCGGTTGATCGCGGGTTAGCGAGGCGAGAATGTCTTCCTCCTGCTCGGCCTCCATATCGCCGGTAAACAAAAACCGGGTGCCGCGCATGCGAAGGAGCAGCATGACCGATTCGTTGTTCTGCTCTTCGGCGAGCCGAACGGGTTCTCCGTCCGTTCCCGGTGTCCAAACCGTCCATTCCGTCTCGGCGTCGATCGGGATGATTCGCTGCCGGGGCATCGTCACAATGTCGGCGCCTCGGCGCATCGCCGTCTCGAACAGCTTGCGGGACGCTTCATTCCCTTTCCATGTTCCGTTCATGACGACGGTGCCGACGGGAATTTGCTCGACGACGGCCTGCAGCCCCCCGATATGGTCCTGATCCTGGTGGGTGACGACGAGCCAATCGATGCGATGAACGCCGCGCTGCATCAGCAGCGGG
>Ga0310832_100416_pt1 | contig 35056 bp, 37 predicted proteins | sample WT_ome_7_FD_201303 | JGI IMG/M metagenome (GOLD analysis project Ga0310832, IMG submission 201303) | Sorghum-adapted microbial communities enriched on wild type (WT) sorghum from Joint BioEnergy Institute, Emeryville, California, United... ...
AGGACCAGGACAAATAATCGTCCGATCCTTTCAGGATGAGCGCTTTAACATCGACGTTTTCAAGCGCTTTTCGCGGGTCCGGGCTCTCCGGCGCCGTCCGGGATTGAGGGAATTGGTTGGCGTAGAAGCCGAGGCCGTGAAGCGGCTGCTCATAGCGCTTGCCGTTCGCGTGCAAAGCCGGTTCGGTCGCCGCGTAGACGCGGTCGAACCGCGCGTCCATCTCCTCGTCGCCGGCCAGACGGTGCGCGGCTACCGGGTTGATTTGCAGCAAGGCGTAAACAAACAGCGCCCGCGGCTGCATCAAGTTCGCATAAAGCGCGCGGAGCTCGACCGCGTTCAATCTGCTCGTTAAGCCCGCATCGCTCGTGTCCTTTGGGTCGATCGATCCCGGAGACGAAAATACCGCTTTCTCCACCCGTCCGGGATGTTCGGCCATATAGTTCGCGATCACTTCGCAACCGTAGGAATGGCCGATCAGAATCATCCGCTCGGCGCCGAGCTGCTGCCGTATCGCCTCGAGATCGGCTACGTCCCGGCGTACTCCGTACTCTCTCGGATCGGCGAGCCGCGACGATCGGCCCGATCCGACCTGATCGTAAACATATACGTCGTATCCGTCGGCGGAAAGCCGGCCGAAAAAACGGGCGTCCCCCGCCATGTCCGGCGTACCGGGTCCTCCGTGCACGAACACGACCGGGAAGCGTTGCTTGTCCTCTTTTGCTTCGATATGAACATAGGCGATCGTAGAACCCGTAGGCAAACGCCAATACCGAACCCCGTCGTCGGACGCCGAGGCCGAATCCGAAGCCGGCACGTGGAGCGGCTTCAAAAGCAGGAAGGCCGCGCCGGCCAGTACGGCAAGCCCGACCCCATACGCTGCGATACCCGGCTTCATCGTACGCCGGTGCAGCCAAACGATCAGGAGACTGTAAAGCAACAAATAGATAACCGCGCCGGTCGACAGGAAAATGGCCGGCTCCACGCTAATCGCGCTTATGGCGAAAACCGCCGCGATACCTGCAATGAGCGCAATAACGGACAAGCCGATATACGCGAGGGCGTATTTCCAGGATATTCGCCTTTTCCTGCCGGAACCCATCATTCGGATCTCTCCTCTGTTATGATTGCACCTGAACCGATTCCCCCGGCGGCCGGCTCGGCTGATCCGGTTTCCGTCGCTTTGAAGCGCAAGCCGCCGGCCATCTCAGCAAATTCACCGTCGCTAAAGCGGCCGCGAAGATCATCGTAAACAGGCTGACCGTAGCTTCCGCTTCGATGATGTCTGGTTTACGCCAGACCCCCCCCATCGCGTCGGTGACCGTCGTATGGTCGTTGTTGGCCAGATAGGCCACCACAACAGCCAGCCCTGTCACGGCATACATGATCGTAGCCTGAGCGTAAAACGACCGGGGAAATGCCGCCGTCTCCTGATTGCCGTCCGTTTTGCGGAAACGCAGGAAGATGGCGAACAATTGGTAAAACAGATACACGGTAAAGTACCACCCTACAAAGTTGCTGAACGGCACCCCGAAATAGCCGCCGCCTTCCTCCCAGATCCAGTTCCCGGTAATCGTCGACGCTGTCGGATCAAAGCTCAAATCCCAGGCGACCATGGCGAATGAAGCGATAAACGGAACGGCGAACGTAGTAAACTTGCCGGACGTGCGGCTAATATCGCCAACCAGCACGGTGCCGATCACCCAGGCCAGATAGCCGTGAGCAAAGTAGCCGGGGCCGATCAGCAGCGGCACATGAAAAAGCTTGGGTCCGAGCCCGTCGGAGTAATGGTAATTGCCGAACGGAAAACCGGTTATGACACTTAGGTTTTCCAAAACATTGCTGACCGTCAGACAGATCGCCAAAAAGGCGAGAAGGCCGCTCCATCTGTAGCGCAGCACGCCGTGAACGAGCGCAAAAACGGTCGGCAAGAGCAGCACGATCGGCGTGGGGAAAACCGGAGTCACCTGATTGACCAGTTTCACGACCGTATAAACCCCGACCAGAGCCCAAAGAACGTAAGTCGAACTTGTTCTCACAAAGATGCCCTCCGTGACGGCTCGAACAGTTCGATCGGATTGCCAGACGGGTCATCCAGCAAAATTTGCTTGCCGCCAAAGCCTGCGACCATATCGTTGCGAAAACGCAAGCCCGCTTGGCGCATCGTCCCGACCAAACCTTCCAGGTCATCGACCTCGATCTGAATCCGATTCCAGCCGCCGGGTTCCGGTTTGCGCCCGTCCGGCATCGGCTGAGCGGCTCCGCCCGGGCCGTCTTTGGCGTTCACCAGAAGATTCAGATCCCCTCGCTGCAAAACGGCAAAACCGGGTGCGGGATGCGCCTTGACCGTGAAGTTTAGATGCCGGGTGTAAAATGCGATGGTCTCACTTACATCGTCGACAATATATCGTATTTTGATGCCGGACATGCCGATTCCTCCTCCATGTTCCATATTTTTCGCTTAGAATGCTGTTATTTTGCTTTTAGGAGTGCATCGATCCTTCGAACGTTGGATACCGCACCCATAAACATCATGAGTGCGAGTACCGGGTGGAGAGCCGATACGAATCCTGCAGCCGACGATAGTTTGGCGGTTACGGCCATCAGGATGAACATGCCGATCAAACCCGCGCTGCTCAGACGAAAAGAGCGAGGCAGCCGAGCGATGAACGAGGCGATAAGCATCAGCAGCGGGGGAACGATCAACAGTCTGGAAAAGCCCGCGTGACTTGCCCACTGCTCCGCATTCCAAAACGTTGCGAGGCCGGCGAGAAACACCTGGATCAAAATTAAAACCGCAAAGATCCGAGCCAGCAGCATAAAACCAAAACGTGCATGGCGGACAAGAGGCGGAAGCATCTCTTTGTCCGCGGCGGCATCACCTTCTTCCGTCCCGATTCGGTTGACGACCGGATGACTCATGTTTCGAACCCTCTCTTTCGTTTGATCCGTACAAACTGCTCTTGTATTCCTCCCTTGCCAAGCAAAGTTTATCAAGCCGATGTTAAGGAGTTGTGGAGACCGTATCCTTTTTTCGTGGTGGATGCGAGATTTAGATGGAAACAAGGCGGGATGAGTGAAAGGGAATGATGTCGCGAGCCTAAAGATAAAGTCAAAACCCAAGAATGCCGTAAGATTGATATGCTCCCCTCAAAGTAGACACCTGAAATAACAAAAATCAGAGCTACTATTGAGCATATCAGATCAACATTCTTGGGTTCTCATTTCGGGGTTGGTTTGCCCCCCGGCACGATCGATGCGTTCCGCGGGGTTGAACCGGCGGCGTGAGCCGGTCGTTACAGCGCGACGGTTTTGCCGGTGCCGCGGCTTTCGTTCGCCGCCTCGATGAAGCGGATCACCTGGGCCGTCTCCGCAAAATCGATGGCCGCTCCTTTGCCTTGGAAAAACGGAACGATGCGCTCAAGCAGGCTGGCGTAATACGGTTTCGGATTCGAATAAACGTCGACGAACTGGCTGCCTTTCTCGCGGTGTACGACCGCACCGAAGGAGTTGTTCCCTTTGCGGTTGCCGCGAAGCGTGGCGAAGCGTCCGTCCGCCCAACGGCCGACAATGACGTCGTGGTCTTCGTTCGCCGTCGCCGTCACGTCGACGCAGTTTTGGCCGAGAGTGGCGAACACCATTTCAACCGTATGGATGCCGTACCAAAAATATCCCGGCTGCGTCGGCTGAATCGACATCGGTCCGAACGCGTCGACGCCGATGATCGCGCCTTTTTCCCCGTCCGCCAGCACTTGGGTCAACCCTTCCGCAAAGCGGAGCGCCGACGTGCTCATGACCGGCGCGCCGTGCTTCGCCGCCAGTTCGCCGATCTGCCGGGCGTGATCGGACGAGACGGCAAGCGGCTTGTCAATGAATACCGGCTTGCCGTACGGAGCAATTTTGGAAAATTGATCCAGGTGAACCCGACCGTCCACCGATTCGAGCAAAATCGCGTCGCTTTGCTCCGCCACCGCCTCGATCGAATCGACGATTTGCACGCCGTATTCGTCACGCAGCTGGTCGGTGAACCCTTGCACGCGCGAGATGCTCAGTTCGAAGTCGGGCGACCCGCCCGGATACGCCACAACGACGCGGCCTCCCGGGACGTGATACTTGTGGTTCGGGTCGTTCAGCAGCTGGGTGAACGCCGTCACATGGGAAGTGTCCAGCCCGATCATGCCGATCTTCAATGCGTCAGTCAACGAAATCGTCCTCCTCTGGTCCGATGAATCCGGCCCGCCGGTCAACGCGCATGGGCCCGGTTTTCTTCCACTATACCAATTCCCGCTGCGCAAATATTGCTTTATCTTTTGATCGGAATAGCGATTTTTTTTGAATTTCCGGCAGGCTCCTATACGGAAGAAACCGCTCGGCTGTAATGCGCGCGGGCGCGTTGGAACGATGATCGACCTAGCGCCGTCAACGCACGAGCTCGCTGAGGAACGACAGCCGGTAAATTTGTTTCGGCCGGCCTTTCGACTTGCCTTTCTCCTCGCCGATAATGTCGATCAGGCCGGAGTCGAGCCAGGAGAGCAGAAACCGGTGCGTGCTGCGCACCGTCACGTCCAGAACGGTGGCCAGCTCTTGCGCCGTGTAGTCGGTCTTGCCGAACCGGGTGACGTGGGCGACGAGCTTGCTCAAGTAGCCGGACGTCAGTCCCGCCTCTTCCGCCCGCTTCAGCAAATTGGCGTCGATGAGCGACAAGTCGTACTCATGCGGGTGCGTCATCTCCAGCGGGCCGATCACGCTCTTGTCCTCGCGGACGATAAAGCAGATGTCGCCCCCGCTCTCCTTGGAGTTGCGCAACGCGAGCCTCGCGTGCGTGCCCGCTTCGTTGGCCGAACGGCCGAAGCCGATGCCGATGCTGAGCGACAGCCCGTAATATTTCTCGACGACGCGCGCAAGCGGAATCGACTTGTAGCCGCCGGTCTCCCGCTCGAAGATGCCCCGGGTCGTAATGAACAAATATTCGTTGCCACCCAGATGCGTCAAATGGCCGTCCAGCGACTCGACGTACCCGAGCAGCATCCGGTGAATATCCAGCTTGAGCCGCTGCACTTCGTGCTCGGACGATTTCTTTTTGGCGATCCGCTCGAAGTCGTCCACATGGATGAGCCCGACGACGATTTGCGACTCCTTGCTGCGCCTCGTCTCGGTGGACAGCAGGGAGCGCTCCAGCGCGACGACGATGTCCTGCTCGGTCGGCAGCACCCATTCGCACGGGATGCCCATCTCCGTCAGCTCGGCCGCTACCGAGCCGACGCTGGTCAGCGCCGTCTTCGCCCGGCCGAGGCGGTACTGCTCGGCGTGAAATTCGATCAGCGCCTCCTTCGAAGCGAACTCCGACCCGGGATACGTGACGATACCCCGGACCGTCTCGCCCAGCTCCTTGAACGCGCGCTCCACCGCCTGCTTGGAGACGGTGTCGACCGACAGCTCCTGCAGGCCGAACCGCCTCTCCACGCGAAACAGCGATCGGTACAACCCCGTGCCGGTCAGCGGAACGTAATGGGCCGGGGTTCGGAAGTTGACCTTCTGCACGGCGAGCCGGAACGGGACCGGCCCGGAGAACAAAATAACCTCCACGTGATCCATCAGATCGCGGGCGAGCTCCGGCGCTTCCTCCTCCCGTTCGTACACCCGGGTGATCGGCTCGAACGACGGAAATCCTTTTAAACAACGGTCCATCGTTTCGACAATCGGTTCCGGGCCGATGATGCCGATGGCGATTCCTTTGTCGTGGGAAGCCGTGTTCGATTCGGCCATAGTTTGGATGCCTCCCGATGTGACGTGTATTGCAATCGTCCGCTGCCGCTTGCCCGGCTTGTCCGTTGCCGGGCTTATCCCGGGGTCATTCGCCGCCGAGCCGGGCGATGGCGATCGCCGCCAGAAGCGACGCGCCAAGCGGCAAGCACTCCTCTTCGATGCGAAATTTCGGATGATGCAGCCCGTACGCCCGTTCGGCGCCTTCCAGCGGGCCGGAGCCGAGCCAGAAGAAGCAGCCGGGCACGTGCTGCAAGTAAAGCGAAAAATCTTCGCCGGCGAGCGTCGGCGCCGCTTCGATGCGATGCTCCGCTCCGATCGCGGCGTCCACGACGCGCTCGACGTGGGCGACGCAATCGTCATTGCTGACAAGCACCGGGGTGAGCTCGACATAGTCCACCGTCGCCTTGCACCGGTGCGCTTCCGCGATATGACCGGCGATGCGGGCGATCCGCTCCTTCATCGTCGCCTGCACCCGCGGGGAGAAGGTGCGGATCGTGCCGGTCAACCGGGCGCGCTGCGGGATGACGTTGTACGAATCGCCCGCCTGCAGGCTGCCGATCGTCACGACGACCGGATCGAAGGGTGACGTTTCCCGGCTGACCGCCGATTGCAGCCCCATAATGATGGCCGACGAGGCCACGACCGGATCGATGCTTTGGTCGGGAATCGCCCCGTGTCCTCCCTTGCCCTCGACGGTGATTTCGATCCGGTCGACGGAGCCCATCAGCGAGCCGTAGCGGGTGGCGACTTTGCCGACGGCGAGCGTGGGCAAATTGTGCAAGCCGTATATTTCGTCGACGTGATCGAGCGCCCCTTCCTCGATCATCTTCCGTGCGCCCTGGTTGGTCTCCTCCGCCGACTGGAACAGGAAGCGGATAGTGCCGGCAAGCTGCTCCCGCCGCTCGAGCAAAAGCCGCGCGGCGCCAAGCAGCATCGTCGTATGCGCGTCGTGGCCGCAGGCGTGCATGACGCCGGGGCGCTCGGACGCGTAAGGCAGCCCCGTCTCCTCCTGAATCGGAAGCGCATCCATATCGGCGCGCAGCGCGATCGTCTTGCCCGGCCTGGGGCCGGCCAGTTCGGCGACGACGCCGTGTCCCCCGACGCCGGTGCGGACTTCGTAGCCCATCGCCTTAAGCTGAGCAGCCACCTTCGCAGCCGTCTCCGACTCTTCGAGGCTCAGCTCGGGAAATCGATGCAGGTCGCGGCGAAACGCGACCAGATCGGACTCCAGTCGTTTGCCCGCAGCCACGAGCGGCTGCAGCATGGCGGTTTGTGTCATGGGGTTCGGCCTCCAAACATCATAGGCATGTAAAGCGTGCGGCGCCTTTCGTTTACGATTCTTTACCAAAAGAAACTGCCTCTTGCGCAGGAAAGCTTCTCTTACTCCTGCGTCTTGCCGGCCGCATCGCCGGCGCCTTTCGATTTCCGGGAAGACCCGCCGCGGTACAGCTGGTCCATAATTTTTTTGCCGGTCGGCGTCTGGGCGAGGCCGCCTTTGGCCGTCTCGCGGTGCTTCTCCGGCATGCTCGAGCCGACCTCGAGCATCACCTGGATCACCTCGTCGGACGGGATGACGCTGCGCACGCCGGCCAGCGCCATATCCGACGCGGCCAGCGCGTTTACCGCGCCGAAGCCGTTGCGGACGATGCACGGGATTTCCACCAGGCCGCCGACCGGGTCGCAAATGAGCCCGAGCGTATTTTTCAAAGCGAGCCCGACGGCGTGTATCGCCTGGGACGGTGTCCCGCCGCGCAGCTCCGTCATGGCGCCGGCCGCCATTCCGATCGCCGAGCCGACCTCGGCCTGGCAGCCGCCCTCGGCTCCGGAGACGAAGGAATTGTTGGCGATGACGTAGCCGATCGCTCCGGCGGCGAACAGCCCGTACGTCATCGTCTCGTCGTCCCAGCCGAACCGCTGCTGGCTGCTGACGAACACGCCCGGAATAATGCCGCACGAGCCAGCCGTCGGCGTGGCGATAATCCGGCCCATCGAGGCGTTCACCTCGGAAACGGCCAGCGCATACGCCATCGCTTCCGCGGCAACATGTCCGACCGACGGTTCGCCCGTTTCGATGTAGCGCATGACGCGCTGGGCGTCGAGGCCGGTCAGGCCGCTGCGCGAAGTCGTGTCCTCGGTTAGCCCTTTGCGAACCGCTTCCTTCATGATTTGGTAATAGTCGAACATTTTGCGGAATTCGTCCTGCTCGTCCCGGCCGGATTCCTTCGCCTGCTCCTCGAGCATGAACCGGCCGATCGGTTTGCCTTCCCGCTCGCACAGCTCGGCCAATTGCCGCAACGTGCGAAATCTCATGGCGACCCGCCTCCTTTCGCCCCGGTCAGGTCGACAAGCCGCACGTCGCGCACCGTGGGCAACTGCGCGACTTCCCGGATCAGGTCGTCGGACAGGGCGCTGTCCGTATCAATGACGGTAAGCGCCTCGCCGCTTCGCCCTTTCCGGTCGACCGACATATGTCCGATATTGACATGCTCGCGGCTCAAAATCCGCGTCAAGTCCGCGATCATCCCCGGCCGGTCGTCATGAAAGACGAGCAGCGTCGGATACATGGCCGTAAACTTGACGTCGAAGTCGTTGACGCCGTGCACCTCGATATTGCCGCCGCCGATCGACGACGCGGTCACGACGGCCTCGCGCTCTCCGCGGCGGGCAGCGATCCGGGCCGTATTCGGATGCGGGATGGAGCCCTTCCCTTCGCGAAATTCGATTTCGATGCCGAGCTGCTCGGCAATTTTCAGCGAAGAAGGAATGCGCAAATCGTCCGTGTCGAAATCGAGCAAGCCGCCGACGATCGCCAGATCGGTGCCGTGCCCGCGGTAGGTATCGGCGAACGAGCCGTAAAAGCGGATCTCGGCCCGCTCGGGAACGTCCCCGAGCAAATGCCGGGCGACGCGGCCGATCCGGACAGCGCCCGCCGTATGTGAGCTGGACGGTCCGACCATGGCCGGACCGATAATCGAGAAAACGTCCTTGAACCGCATGTCGATGTTGCTCCTCTTATAAAAGCATGGCGCGCTCTCGTACTTCTATTATTTTATTCGAAACGGACAAAAACGGACAGCACGTTCCGCTGTCCGCTCCCAAGTCCGATCAGTCGGCTAGCCACTCGCTCAAGTGCGCCCGGACGAAATCGTCGTCGTTCAGGTGCGGATAATCGCGATAAATCCGGTCGATTTCCTCCGACTGGCCCGGCGACAGCACTTCGTGAGGATTGAGGCACCACGTCCCTTTCATGAGCCCTTGACGGCGAAGCACCTCGTGGATGCCCGGGATGCAGCCTGCAAAGTTATGCGCCGGATCGAAAAACGCGGCGTTCGCCTCGGTCACCTCGATGTTGCGGCGATACCAGTCCGCGGACAGCGTCGCGTCGCCACGCACCCGCTTGATCTCGTCGAGCAGTTCGACCGCTTTTTTCGTCCAAACGCACCAGTGGCCGAGCAAGCCGCCGACGATTTTCTTCTCTACAGTTTTGCCTCCGACGTTGAAACGATACGTCGTCAGCAAATCGTTGACGATGTTGTCGTCGTTGCCGGTATACAGTGCGATCTGGTCGCGGCGGTCGGAATAGCAGACGGCGCGCACGACGTCGATCGTCTGGTACCGGTTGAACGGCGCGATCTTGATCGCGATGACGCCGTCGATGTCGGCCAGCTGCCGCCAGAAGCCGAAGCTGAAAATGCGCCCGCCGACCGACGGCTGCAAGTAGAAGCCGACGACGGGAATCACTTCGGCCACCGCCCGCACCCGCTCGAGATGCTGCTCCTCGGTCCAATCTTTCAGGCCGCCCATGCTGACGAGGCCGGCGTCATAGCCGAGCCTTGCCGCCGTGCGCGCTTCTTCGAGCGCCTGAGCGGTCGGACCGCAAATGCCGGCGATCTTGATGAACGGGCGGTCCAGCTTCGCCCGCTCGACTTCTTCGGCGGCGAGCCGGAGCACCGGCTCGTACAAATTATGCTGCGGCTCGCGGATCTCGAACTGCGTGGAGTGGACACCCACAGCCACGCCGCCTGCGCCCGCCGCGATATAGTACCGGGTCAACGCCCGCTGATGGCGCTCGTCCAGCTTCCGCTCCTCGGTCAGCGCGAGCGGCTGGGCCGGAATGACCAGCCCGTCGTGCAGCGCCTTCGTTTTCTCCGGAGACAACGGTTTGCGGCTCATCGGTTAAAATTTCCCCTCCCGTTCCTGGAAATGCGTCGGCTTGTTCCACGTTTTGCCGCCGATTGCGACCCAATCCGCGATCCAGTCGATCATTTGCAGGATGCTGACGCGCGGATATCCGAACGTCTGATGCGCCTTGGAGCAGTTGCTAAGGAGCGCCGTATCGGCTTCCTGCCCGACGAAGTTCGGCTCGACGCCGAACCGCTTGCCGAATTCGCGCGCCACCCAGCGCATCGACAGCGTCTCCGGACCGGACATGTTGAAGACCGCCGGCGGGGTGCTGCACACGTTCAGGCAGCGAAGCGCCCATTCGTTGGCGTCGCCCTGCCAGACGACGTTGAAATGGCCCATCGTTACATCGATCGGCTTGCCTTCCTTGACCGATTTGGCGATTTCGAGCAGCACGCCGTAGCGCAGATCGATCGCGTAGTTAAGACGGTAAATCGCCATCGGAATGCTGTACTTGTGCGAGAAATGCTCGAACACGCGCTCGCGGCCCAGGCAGGACATGCCGTATTCGCCGACGGGATCGGGCGGCGTGCTTTCGGTCGCACCGCCGGAGAAAACCGGTGTAAGCGGGTACACGTTGCCCGTCGAGAAGACGACGATGCGGGAGTTGCGGTATTTTTCAGCGACCCGGCCCGGGAGATACGAGTTCATCGCCCACGTGAAATGCTCGTTGCCGGTCGTGCCGAATTTGTTGCCCGCCATGTAGATGACGTTCTTCACATCGGGCAGTTGCTGCAGCTGGCTGTCGTTCAGCAGGTCGACCGCAATCGTCTGGATGCCGTCGGCTTCCAGCTCGGCTTTAAGCTCCTTGTCGGAAAACCGCGATGCGCCGTAAATTTTTTTGCTGACGCCCGCCCGCTTCAGCGCGTTTTGCGCCAGTCTCGCCAGGCTCGGCCCCATTTTTCCGCCGATGCCGAGCAGCATGATGTCGCCGTCGATGGCGGCGATATCCTTGACGAGCGCGTCCGAAGGTTCCGCCAATTTCGCTTCCAGTTCAGCAATCGTTCTCATAAGTGCTCCCTTCGCTTACCGTAGTGATGTCGATCTACTTCCAGCTTAAGCGAAGCCGAGATTAAAAGACAAGTCTTTAAAATGTCTAAAAAATGGCGTGCATAGCCTGAAAAAAAGAACTCCCGGGACGACCTGATGACATGCTTCCCTCATCGCAGACACCTGAATGAACATATTCAGGACTACCTTGAGGGAAGCCTATCATGACAAGGACGTTCCGGGAGTTTTGGCTCCTTGAACAAGCAGGGAATTCGTGCCCCTTGAAAAAGTCGATTTCCAGGGAAATTTCCCGTTTCGCAAACTCCTATAATCCGGTACACGCAAGCTCGACAAACGCGCCCGCTGCCGGATGACGGCGGTCCGGCGATCAGTGCATCGCCGGCTCCGGCGTATCCTGCCGGCCTTTCGGCCGATCCGACAGCTTCACCTTGCCGATGGCGAATGAGAGCAGCCCGCCGAGCACGAGGAAGGCGAAGCCGATCCAGAACACGTCATGCAGCGAGACGATCATCGAATGCTTCAAAATCGGCGAAACGAGATCGACGAACGACTTCGGCAGCTGCGCCTGCATTTCCGGGCTGAGCAGCATCGAGTACAGACTTTGCGGATCGGTATCGATTTTGGACGTCATTTGCGCGATCATGCCCGTCGGATCCGGCATGTTGCCGAGCACCGGCACGAGATCGCGGGTCAGCAGCTTGGACGACTGATGGTTCATCACCGCGCCGAGCACCGTCATGCCGAACGTGCCGCCGATCGCGCGGAAAAACTGGCTGGACGACGTGACGACGCCAAGCTCCGATTTCGGGAACGATTCCTGCAGCGCCAGCGTCAGAAGCGGCATGACAAGACCCATGCCGACGCCGAGAACGACCATGATGCCGGAAGCCGCAAGCCGCGTCGTATTCAGCCCCATCGTCGTCAGCAGGACGAACCCGACCGCCATGATGATCATGCCGGCCAAAATTTGCGCGCGAATGCCCAATTTGTAGACGAGCCGGCCGCCGATCACGCTCGCGACGATCATCGAAATCATCAGCGGCGTCATGACCGTACCCGAAGCCGAGGCGCTGATGCCGACAATTCCTTGCATGAACAGCGGGACGAACATGATCGCGCCGAACATGCCGACGGACAGCAGGAAGCCTACGCCGTTGATCGTGCTGAACACGCGGCTTTTGAACAGGCGGAGCGGCAAGATCGGCTCCTTGGCCCGCGATTCGATGATGCCGAACGTGGTAAGCGCCACGGCCGCCAGCGCGAACAGGCCGATAATTTGCCACGATCCCCACGGATAGTCCACGCCGCCGAACGTGAGCGCGAGCAGCAGGCTGACCACGCCGACGATCATCGCCGCCATGCCCGGGATGTCGAAGACGACTTTGCCTTGCGCTTTATGCTTCGGCAGCGCCATTGCGATCAGGACGGTCGCGAGCAGCCCGACCGGCAAATTGATGTAAAACACCCAGCGCCAGTTAAGCGCGTCAACGAGCCATCCGCCCACCTGCGGACCGATGACCGACGACAGCCCGAACAAACCGCCGAAAATGCCTTGCCATTTTGCCCGCTCCTTGCCGGTAAAAATATCGCCTATAATAATCATCGCCATCGGCATCATGATGCCGCCGCCAATCCCCTGCAGGGCGCGGAACAAAATCAGCTCCGACATGTTTTGCGACATGCCGCACAGCGCGGACGCTGCAATGAAAACGAGCAAGCCGGTTACGTAAACGATGCGCCGGCCGATCAGATCGGCCAGCTTGCCGGCGATCGGCACGACGACGGTCGATGTCAACATATAGGCCGTCGTCAGCCAGGCCATCAGGCTCAAGCCGCCGAGTTCGCCGACGATGCGGGGCATCGCCGTGCCGACGACCGTCTGGTCCAGCGCGCCGAACAGCATCGCGATCATCAGTCCGGCGATCAAAAGCCCCCGGCGAGGCACGGCCGATTCGGCGGGAGCCATTTTATCCGTTGCGCTTTCCACTTCCTGTCCACTCTCCTCCGAAACGATTGCTTTCTAATTTTTAATCATTTTCTTTTAACATTTTCTCGAAAAGCGAGATCATTTGCTCCAGTTCTTCCGGCTTAAGCCGGTTGAAAAACCGCGCGGCGATCTCCTTGCGTCTGGCTTCAACCTGTTCAAGAGCCTGCCGGCCAACGGGCGTGATGCCGACAAGCACGACACGCCGGTCGTTTGGGTCCGGCTGCCGTTCGGCGAAGCCTTGCTGCACGAGCCGGTCGATCATGACCGTGATCGCGCTCGGCTTCACCTCCAGCTGTTCGGCGAGCGCCGTCACCTTGCTCGGCCCTTTTTTCCTCAGCAGATGAAGCATGAAAAATTGCGGCAGCGTCAGCCCGTACTTGCTTTCTCCGCTTATTTCCTGGGCAAACTTCCGGTGCATCACGGTGAAGACAGCGTGGAACCGATCAACGTATTCCCCGATATTCGGATGGATGGGAACTCACCTCTCGCCTCTAAAACCTTCCATCATATATTTAGACAAATTAATATTTAAACAATTTAAATTATATTCCATCGATTGTATGCGGTCAACAGCAATTGTTGGATTCAAACAGCTATCGTGAAGTCGAGCAAAAACCGAGCCGCGGCTTACGTTTTGCCGGCGCTGCGGGCCCATTCGAGCATCGCGTCGATCGCTTGCTCCTCCTCTTCCTGCGGGAATGCATGGCCTCGGCCTTTGTAAATGTGCATCGCGTAACGTTTGCCCGCCGCCTGCAAGGCGTCTGCGAGCCGGTACGCATGCTCGACGCCGACATGCTCGTCGTCCGAGCCGTGCACGATCAGAACGGGCGTGCGAATCCGATCCGCCCAGCATACCGGGGAACGGTCGCGGTAACGGTCCGCGTCTTTTTTCGGATGCCCAACGACCCGCTTCAGCATACGTCTCAAGTCGACCCTTTCTTCGTAGGTCAGCAGCAAATCGCTGACGCCGCCCCAGACGATGACCGGTCCGACTCCCTCGCATTCCTTGGCCGCCAGCATCGCCATAATCGCCCCGCGGGAAAAGCCGATCGTCACGACCGGATCGTCCAGCACGCCGGGCATGCCGCGCAGCAGCCGGATCGCATTGTACAAATCGTGGCGATCGTCCCCGCCGAATTCATCGCGTCCTTCCGCGCCGTCGTTGCCCCTGTAAAACGGGGCGAACACCGCGTAGCCGCGCCTTGCCAGGCTGACAATGCGCGGGATCCGCACCATCCCGACGCCCCGGATCCCGCCGCGGCAATAGACGAGCCCTGGCAGCGGACCGTCGGCGCAAGGGGCGACCCAGTAGCCTTTGACCCGCAGCCCTTGGCTGCCGTATGTCAGCTTGGCCAGCCGTATGCCGGGCTCGGGGGCCGGCAACTCCTCCGTATTCAGCAAGGCGCCGTCCATGACCGCTTCGATTTCCATGCGTGTCGCCTCCTTCATGCTTATTTGCATTCGGGCCGCAGGCGGGATGTTCCTTCTAAACAGAATGTCCTTTTTTCGGACCGGGCATGAACGCCCCGGATTCATGCAAAAGTTTCGTGCTGCTCCATTTTGGCTTGACAAAAAATGAAATAGAATGTATTTTGACATTGACTATCATTTTGTATTCAGTTTCATTATATGCGACGGAAGGCGGAATGACCATGAAAAATGCGCAAAAGCGAAGATGGTGGGTGCTTGCTTCGCTGAGCATCGGCCTGATGGCCGTGGGACTGGACACGACGGTATTAAATGTGGCGCTGCCGACCTTGGCAGCCGATTTGCAAGCTTCTACCGGGGATTTGCAGTGGTTCGCCGACGCTTACAATTTGACGCTCGCCGCCGCTCTGCTTCCTGCCGGTATGCTGGGCGACCGTTACGGCCGCAAAAAATGGCTCCTGTTCGCACTTGTCCTGTTAGGCGCCGCTTCGGCGGCATGCGCGTATGCGCAAACGCCCGGCATGCTGATTGTCATGCGTATATTCCTCGGACTCGGGGCCGCGTTTCTGATCCCTCTCTCCATGTCCGTTCTGCCCGTTCTGTTCCGGGAAGAAGAGCGGACGAGAGCGATGATGCTGTGGACCATGGCCAACACGCTAGGGATTCCGCTCGGCCCGATCGTCGGGGGCTGGCTGCTGAAGCACTATCCTTGGGGATCCGTGTTCCTTCTGAATTTGCCGCTTGTCTTGATCGCGATCGTAGCCGTCGCCTGGCTCATGCCCGAGTCGCGCCGGCCGGGCCTTCATAAGCTGGATACCCTCGGTGTGCTCGCCTCCAGTCTCGGCCTGACAGCTCTGACCTACGGCGTCATTCGGGCCGGCGAGCGGGGCTGGGACGAAGCCGCCCTGTGGTGCGCCGCCGCGGGCATCGTTCTGCTCGTCCTCTTCTTCCTCTGGCAGAAGCGATACGCTCACGCGTTGATTGAAACGGAGTTGTTTCGCTCCCGCGGCTTCACCTGGGGGGCGCTGCTGGCAACGTTGGTCTCGTTCGCCATATTCGGATTGCTGTTCGTGCTGCCTCAGTATTACCAGGCTGTGAATGCGGTAGACACGTTTTCGACCGGCCTCCGTCTGCTTCCGATGATCGGCGGGCTGATGGTCGGAGCCAGATTGGCCGACCGGCTCGAGGCCGCCGCAGGGGCCAAAACCGCCGCAGCCGCCGGTTTCGTCTTCCTGGCCGCCGGGCTCGGGATCGGCACCATGACCAGCGCGGAGAGCGCTTATGGCTTTATCGCGTTTTGGATCGTTCTCTGCGGTCTTGGGTTGGGATTGTCCTTGCCCGCGACCATGGCGTCGGCGCTTAATCAATTGTCCGCCGAACGAAGCGGGACGGGATCCGCGCTCATCATGGCGTTTCGGCAAGTCGGCGGCACGATCGGGGTCGCGTTGCTCGGCTCGGTATTGAACCGCGGATACCGCGACGGTTTGAGCTTGGAAGGACTGTCCGATCCCGTCGCTGAAGCTGTCCGGCGCAGCGTGACCGCGGGCGTCGAAGTCTCGCGCCGGATCGGTTCCGACGCACTGTTGTCTCAGGTACAGCATGCGTTCCTGAACGGCATGAGTCTGCTTCTATGGGTATGCGGCGGTATCGCCGCGGCCGGCATCTTGTTCTCTCTGCTGTTCCTGCCCGGGCGCTCTGCCGCGGCGCCTGCAGACCGTCCGCAAGCCAACGAATCTGCCGGCCCGCTCTAAGGGTTGTTCCCTTCCATCGAAATCGGTAAACTAAGGATGGAAGACGACAACGATTCGCGCCAGGAGGGCTTGGCAGTGACGGACGGCAATCCGCCCAAACTCGGGCTGCGGGAACGCAAGAAAATCAAGACGCGCGAGACGATCCAGCAGCAAGCGCTCCGATTGTTCCGTGAACAAGGTTATGACGCAACGACGATTGAACAAATCGCCGAGGCGGCTGAAATTTCGCCCAGTACGTTTTTCCGGTACTTCCCGACCAAGGAAGCGCTCGTGATCGAAGACGATTACGACCCGCTCCTGATCGAAGCATTCCGGAACCAGCCGACGGATCTGAGTCCCTTGCAGGCGCTTCGAAAAGCCGTGGAGACCGGCTTTGCCAATATCCCGAAGGAAGTCCGGGATTCCGTCCGGGAGCGGATGGTGATGATGATGACCGTGCCCGAAGTCCGTGCCGCTTCTTTCAGTTACGTCGCGAACACCATGAAAATGATCGCGGAGCTTGTTGCCGAACGGACCGGACGCGACCCGGAGGATTTGTACGTGCAAAATTTCGCGGGCGCGATTATCGGCGCGTTCATGGCCGTGCAGCATTACGCCTATTCGCATCCGGACGAAGACTATTTGGAAGTGTTCGACCGGGTGCTGTCCCATCTGGAAGAGGGTTTGCCCCTGTAATCCGCTTGCTGCAAAAAGCAGAGCGTAGAGGGACGAATGGAACGACATTGGCAAGCCGCGGCGCCGCTTTGACACCCGGCCGACCGTTCCGGTAGACTTATAGCAAAGAAGAACCGCCTGCGGACGAAAGGTTGTATTTGGTTATGAATCCCGTGCTGGATCGCGCATTCGAATCGCTTATCGAGAAATATGCCGAGCTGCTGATCGGCAGCGCTTCGCCGGAAGACGTCGAGAAAGTCCGGAAATGGGCGCTGTACAGCCACATCCACAAGACGATGCCGGGGCTTACCGCGCACTGGAGCCAATCCCACCCGGAAGCCCGGCAAGAAATGCGCAAGCTGTTCGAAGACGTAAAGCGCCAGAACGAAGCGCTTCGCGCCGCCAGGCAATCGGAGGCGCCGGGAGCCGGCGACGAGCCTCGGACGAACGAATAATTTCCTTCCTCCCGTAACAAACTAGGCCAATACGGGAGGTGAATCGCTCCATGGCCAAAATCGCCGTCGAAAACAGCCTGACGAACGTCAAGCAGGCGCTGGAAAACAACGGCTACCAGGTTGTGTCTATGGATGAAAGCAGCATCGGCTCCTGCGACTGCTGCGTCATTTCCGGTCAGGACAAAAATATGCTCGGCATCGCCGAAACGGCGACGCAAGCGGCGGTCATCAACGCCCAAGGACTGAGCGTGGACGAAGTGTTGCAGCAAGTGAACCGTTGCGTGCAATAACAGTTGCATATGACGTGCTATTGAAAAAATCCCTGCCGACTATCGCGTGCGCGATGGACGGAGGGATTTTTTTGATATCAAGACTTGCCGGAGGCGACACCCGAGTCGGCCGCGGGAAAGTTGGCCGCGGCTGTGCCCTCCCGTTCGCCAAGCGCCGCAAGCACGGCTTGCAGCAAGCCGGGGAAGCGCCGGTTCAGATCGTCCTCGCGAAGCGAGATGAACCGTTGGGTCCCTTCCAGCCGCGTCCTCGTAATGCCCGACTCCCTCAGCACCTTGTAATGATGCGACAACGTCGAACTCGGAATCGGAATATCGATATGCCCGCACGCTTCCTCCCCGCTTGCGGCCAACCTCCGGACGATGTCTAGCCGGATCGGATCGCTCAGCGCATATAAAACGGTGGGCAGCTGTATGTCTTCGGCCGCAGGGTGGAAAATGGCTCGCATACTCGCACCCCTTTCATTCGATTCCGTCAATGTTTGTCTTCCTGGTTGAATTGTACCACAAAGCATGCTATATTTCCATTGTTCGAATATATTCGAATAATCGAAGTATAGGAGAAATCGATATGATTCGGATCGCTGCCGTCTCTTTTTTGTTATGTTCATCATCGGCACCGATATATTCATCGCTTCGCCGCTTTTGCCGACGCTGCGCGGCGCGTTCGGCGTATCAGTCGAGCAATCCGGCTGGATCGTATCCGCCTATTCGCTCGGCTATGCGGTGTTCGCGCTTGTAGCGGGCCCGCTGTCGGACGGCTGGAACCGAAAAAAGGTGATGATCGCGGGGATGATCGGGTTCGGCCTGGCTACGATGCTGTGCGGATGGGCCGAAAGCTTCTGGTCGATGTTGCTGTTCCGTTTTCTCGCCGGCATATGCGGCGCGTTCGTATCCCCGCAAATTTGGGCGTCGATTCCCCAACTCGTCAAGCCGGGCCAGGTGCTCAAAGTGATGGGGATCGCCACTTCTGGACTCGCCGTTTCCCAGGTGCTCGGCGTGCCGATCGGCAGCTACCTGGCCGAGCTCGGCTGGTCTGCTCCCTTCTTCATCATCGGAGGATGCTCGTTCGCCGCGGTCGCCCTCGTGGCCGTCTTGCTGCCGTCCATACCGCCGGCGCAAGGCGACGGCTCGCGCCCTTCCTTGATCGGGCGGTATACGGCGCTGCTCGGCGGCACCGGCCCGAAGCTTGCCTTCGCCGCCTATTTCGCATTCCAGATCGGCAATTATGCGACGTTATCCTTTACGGGAACGTGGCTGTCCGACCGATTCGGGCTCGGCGTCGCCGACATCGGGACGGTTATTCTGTTTATCGGCTTGGGCAGCCTGCTCAGCAGCCTCATAAGCGGCGATCTCGTCCGCAAAACCGGGCTTCGGACCGCGTTTTTCGGCGGCATGACACTGCTGGCCGCGCTGTTTCTCGCCTATCCGCTCGCGCCTAACTTGACGGCAGTCAAAGTGCTGGGCTTTACGCTCAACTTCCTGATGGGCATGCTGTTCCCGGTCATGATGACGTTGCTGCAGTCGCTTTCCGCGGCGGCGCGCGGGACGATCTCGTCTCTTGCCAATTCGTCGATGTATTTGGCCGCCACACTCGGCTCGTCGGCAGCCGGCGTTCTATACGCGAACATGAACGGCTTTGGGTCCGTCTGCCTGTTTTCATCGCTCTTCTTCGCCGCCTCCCTGCTTGTGTTCGCACGGAGCGGCGTGCTCGCCGTCAAGCAGCCCGCCCATTGACACGGCTTTAGTCCGGTTCGCTGACTCGGGCTTGGCGACTTTGCCCCGGCCCGCTTCCTGGTTCGCCCGGCAACATGGCCGCCCGTAAGTACGCGTTTCGATTCGCCCGTTCCCGGACATACTGCAAATAAGGAAACCGACCACCGGAAAAAGGAGCGGGCAACGGATGAGGGAGCGGGAAGGCCGGCTGTTCGTCGGCTTGTTTTGGGGCGTGCTCTTCTGCATTCCTCTCTGGATTTCGCTATGGGGATGGATTCGCCTTGTAGCCGGACTTATTTCAGGTTGAGAAACTTTCGGCTTAAGCGCTCGAACGTGCGCGGGAACAAATAAAACAGCTTGGCGCCGAAGCCGGCGATGCCTGGCAGATCGACTTCGGCCCGGTTATGCTCGACGGCGCGCGCGATCGCTTCCGCTACCCGCTCGGGCGTCAGCATCATCCGCTTGATCTTCGCCACATAGCTGCCGGACGGATCGGCAATGTCGAAGAACGGCGTGTCCACCGGCCCGGGATTGACCGCGGTTACCGTGATGCCGCTGCCGGCCAGCTCCTGCCGCAGGCTGTTGGTCAGACCGAGCACGGCGTGCTTGGTTGCCGCATAGCCGGCGGACTTCGCCGTCCCGATTTTGCCTGCGAGCGAAGCGACGTTGACGATATGGCCCGAGCCGGCTTCCAGCATGGCCGGCAGCACCGCCTTCGTGCAGCGAACGACGCCCATATAGTTGATGTTCATCATCGTCTCGAATTCGGCCAGCTCCATCTTCTCGAACATTTCGAATTTGCCGAAGCCGGCGTTATTGATCAGCACGTCCACCCGGCCGTGGCGGCCGATCACGTGAGCGAACACGTCCCGAACCGAGCCGTCGGAAGCGACGTCCAGCTCGTACACTTCCGCGCGCCCGTTCAGGCGCCGCGCCGTCTCCAGCAGCTTGTCCACGCTGCGCGCCATCAGCAGCACGACGGCTCCTTTCGCCGCCAGCAATTCCGCGGATTTGGCGCCGATGCCGCTTGAGGCGCCGGTGATGGCGACCGTTTTGCCCGTCCAATCGTACATCGGATTCCCCCCTTGGTTTTCGAGTGCCCGACTGCCAGTCCTATCCACACCTTTACGCTCCTTATTGTAACGCATTTGGCTTGCGAATACATGGCAGGACGACGGCCGAAAAAAGAAAAAAGCCCTCGCGCAGGTAGCGCCGCGAAGGCGGCCTTCCCGAATCGAACGCATGCGCGCGCCGTTCGGTCGGCTCCATTTTTCAACTGCATCAGGAAATGAGCACCTTGATGTCCAACTCGCCGATCTGCTCCATCATAAGCGGAATCGTAAGCGCCTTCTTCGCCTCGAAGGCGGCAGCCGTCTCCGACTGGATCAGCCTCGGCGGCGTAATGTCAACGCGCACGCCCTGGTTGGACAAAATTGTGCTGGCGTTGCCGCTGATCATGTTGCCCAGCTCGGAGATCGCGCTTTGCGACATTTCGTCCAACTGCGTTACCAGGTAGCCGCCCATCATCGCGGACACGAGCTTGAGCGCGACTTCCTCGTGCAGCCCAAAGACGATGTCGCCGGTCATCTGTCCCGACATGCCGATCTGGATCCAGATATGGTTCTCCGTAAATTTCACATCTTTGATGCCGAGCTGCCCGGTCGTCGGACGCACGTTGATCAACTGCTCCAGCACGATTCTCGCGGATTCCAGAAACGGATTGATGTACTCGGCCTTCATGACGAGCAAGTCTCCTTTTCGACAAAAATTCCCGATATCTGTCGTTCGGTATCCTTGATAAAATAGGCACAAAGACCCGTTCGTCTGCCATAGTGAAAGCGGAGGGAACGCAATCGACCCGGCGCCTGAATGGGACCATTCAAAACCCGTCCCGCATCGGACGTCGCCTGCGCGCAAGCTTTCGGCCGTTCCGCTTCTGTTTTGTTCCTATGTACCGACGATTCTATCCATTCTATTCGCTATTATAACCGAGTTTCCGAAACCTGTATATAGTTAGGTCCAGTCGCCTATTTCGAAAGTACCGTTCCATAGCCGCAATCCATGCTTAACTTCAGCGAAGTGAACCATTCTTTTAGCGTTAAGAAAGAATTAAGAACTGTGCCCGCTGTTTCTTAAGGAATCGCGCCTATAATGGGGCAGACGGCTCGCTTGCAGCGTGCCATGCTGCGGATTTGCCGAGTATGGTATGCTAGTGAAGCGAAAGGGCCTGTTCGCAAGGTGCCCGCCGACAGCAGACGGCATGCTCCGGCGCGGCCGCCGCTACATGCAGAAATTTCGGAATGGAGACGATTGATCGTGGCGCAGGAAACGATTCTTCTGGTGGACGACGAGAAAGAGATTCTCGATCTGCTGGAAATTTATTTGAACAACGAAGGATTCCGCCTGCTCCGCGCCTCGAACGGTCTGGAGGCGCTCGAGATGCTGCGGCAGCACGAGGTCGACCTGATCATTCTGGACATCATGATGCCGCAGATGGACGGCATTCAGACGTGCATGAAAATCCGCGAGGAGAAAAACATGCCGATCATTATGCTGTCGGCCAAAAGCCAGGATATGGACAAAATTATAGGGCTCAGCACCGGTGCCGACGATTACATGACCAAGCCGTTCAATCCGCTGGAGCTCGTCGCCCGGGTCAAGTCGCAGCTGCGGCGATACAAGCGGCTCAACGTCGCCGCCCCGCGGCTGGAGGAAGAGATCGAGATCGACGATCTCGTCATCAATACGGCGACGCACGAAGTGCGCGTGGAAGGCCGGGAAGTGAAGCTGACGCCGCGCGAATTCGCCATCCTCGAGCTGCTCGCCCGCAACCGCGGAATCGTGTTCAGCATCGAGAAAATATACGAGACCGTATGGAACGAGCCTTTTTATGAATCGGACAACACCGTGATGGTCCATATCCGCAAAATTCGCGAAAAGCTGGAAGCGTCCCCGCGGCAGCCGAAATATATCAAAACGGTATGGGGGGTCGGCTACAAAATTGAAAAGTAGATCGCTCCTCAACCCGTTCAACTGGTTGGCCATCGCCATAAGCTTTCTTCGCGACGTTTACGCGTTCGTAAGGCGCCATATCGTGACGAGCATCCGGCTGCAGCTGATTTTGACGTTCGTCTTTTGCCTGCTCGCCGCCCTGATCGTCCGCAGCCTGACCACGCCGCTGTTTAGCAACGCGAACCGGTATCCGACCATCGACTATAAAGCCGGCATTCAATCGATCGACATACGCGCCCGTTCGATTTTGAACGAGCTCAACAACCGGCTGCGGAATCAACAGAGGGCGGACACGCCCGGCGAAAGCCCCGCGGCGAACGAGCCCCGGCAGCCGTCAAGCCAGGGGAACACCGGCGGCTCGGCAACCCCGCCGCCTGCGGGCGCTTCCGAAGCCGGCGAAGCAAACGCCGCCGCGCCGTCGTCCCCGACGGATAAAATAGTCGCCGAAATGATCAGCAATTACGGAGAATCGTACCCGTACTTGAAAATTCTCATCCTCGACTTGAACGGCAACGTGTTGTACAAATCGAACAACGCCACCGAAAGCCAGGTCGACGTCCACGGCATTATCCGCAATGCGATGGACGCCAGGATCGACGAACGGCGCTACCAAAGCCAGGAATATTCCAGCTTCTATCCGATCGACTTGCCGAACCGCAAAGCGTATCTCGTCGTCTCCGGCATGCCGTCCCCGAGCATCGTGTACCAGGAAGGCGGCGTCGGCCCGATGCCGAACTTGCTCGCCACCGTCACCTTCATCTTCCTGTTTTTCTGGAGCACGAAGCGGAAGATGAAGTACATCGAGGAACTGGCGCACGGGCTGCGCGAAATTTCAAAGGGCAATTTGCACTACCGCGTAGCCGCACGCAGCCGGGACGAGCTCGGCTCCCTCGCCGACAGCATCAACGCGATGACGGCCGAACTGCAAAAGACGATCGAGGAAGAGCGCCGCGCGGAGAAGACGAAAAACGAGCTGATCACCAACGTCTCCCACGACTTGCGGACGCCGCTAACGCTCATTATGGGCTATTTGCGGCTTCTGAAAGACAAAAGCTACGAGTCCGAGCAGCAGGCCGAATCGTACGTCAATATCGCCTACGGCAAGTCGGAAAAGCTGAAGCTGCTCATCGACGACCTGTTCGAATATACGAAGCTGGCCAACAAGGGGGAGACGCTGAAGCTCGAGACGGTCTGCATCAACGAGCTGCTCGAGCAGCTGCTCGAGGAAATGGTCGGCTACGCCGAAGAGAACAACTTGAGCTTGATCCGCGCCATCCCGCCGGAGAAGCTGCGGGTTAACATCGACGCCGACAAAATGATCCGGGTGTTCGACAACTTGCTGACGAACGCGGTCAAATACAGCCGCAAGCCGGGAGCGATCCGGGTGCTTATGTTCCGCGAGGGCGACTTCGTCAAAGTCCGCATCAGCAATAACGGGACGCCGCTTGCGCCGGAGGCGCTGGAGCGGCTGTTCGACCGGTTTTACCGCATCGATCCGGCCCGGTCTTCGGAGACGGGCGGCTCCGGCCTCGGACTCGCCATCGCCAAAAGCATCATCGACTACCACGGCGGCGACATTTGGGCGGAGTGCGAAGGCGACGAGATCCGTTTCTGGGTCAAATTGAGGCTGGCCGCGTAAGCGCAGCGTCAAACTGCGGCAAGCTGCGGCGAAGCCGAGGCGGAAATGCCCGTTTTGGAGAATCTGATCTTGATTCCATTAGAGATTCGGTTTACAATCATACCAGAATCAAGTTTTTTTGAACGGACGGTGAATGCTGTGGAGGAGAAAAAACAATTGACGGTTCGATTTCCTCAGCCGGTTTTCCGTTATTTGGCCGAACGGGCGCAAGCCGAAAATAAAACGCTGAACGACATCGTGGTAGAGATCGCAAACGAGGACAGGCTGTATCGACAGGCCGGGAGAGTGCTGGACGAAATCGGGCTCATTCGCGAAAAATCCGCACAAGCATATGGCATCCATCCGGACTCGACAGACGATCTTCGCAAACTCCGCGAGGCGGAAGATGAGTAACATTTGCATCGACGCTAATATTTGGCTCAAGCTGCTTGTGCCGGAGCCTGATTCCTTGTTGGCCGAGCAGCTCATCCGTCACTTTCTGAACGAGCGGCGTAGTTTTGTGGCACCATCCGTTTTGCCGCTGGAGGTCGGGAGCATTTTACGCAAGAAAGTCGGTCGAAAGCTTATCTCTTCGGATACGGCTGACGAATTGTGGAACAAATTCCGGTCGCTTCCAATCCTCTACTTCGATCCGTTGCAGCTTATGGACCGAGCATGGTCGATTGCCCATAACTACCGTCTGCCCAATTTGTACGATGCGCTCTATGTCGCGGCTGCCGAAGGCATCGAATTTTGGACGGCTGACGAACGGCTCGTCAACAGTCTAGAGGGCTGCAACTCCGCCGCGGTTCGGCTGCTGAAGCGGGATCTGCCCATGACATAACGTGACATATACAGATAGCTTACGTGCTTGAACAAAAAATCTACTTCTTGCAAAGATGCAAAAAGCCCCTTTCGGGGCTTTTTGTCGTTGCTTCTATGACTTTTCCTGCTCCTGCTTGCAGTCCGCGGACGCGGTTTCCGTTTGCGGGTACGCTTCCAGCGCCTTTCCTCTCTCCACCAACCGCCCCGCCTTCGCGTCTTCCAGCAGACGTTCGAACCATCGAACCGACGCCAGGCCGTGCTCGTATCCGGCGATCATCAGATGCAGCACCGCGCGCGGGACGATCGGGATATGTTCCTGGTACACCTGCATCATGCGCTCGGTCCACTCCTTCGTCTGCGCGAGCTTGCGCTCGATCACATCGGCGATTTTCCGCTGGTCGCCGTGGTGGACGAACGGCAGCGCCGTATGCATCGGATGGACAAACGGCGCGTCCGCCTCCAGTTGCTCCAAAAGCAGCTTCTGAAAGCCGTCCCTGCCGGCGTCCGTTATCCGGTATATCGTCTTCTCCGGACGGTTCGAATCGCGTATCGTCCCGACCGGCTCGATCCATCCGTCCTTCTTCAGCATGTCGATGGCGTAGTAAAGAGAGCCGTCCTTAATTTTAATAAAACGGTTCATTTCCCGTTCGATCATTTTTTGCCGGATTTCGTACGGATGGCATTCCCCTTCCATCAACAAGCCGAGAATCACGAGCTTCATCGACACCGTCATCACCTGTCTTGCCGTCAAGATAACGGGCAGTGCGCTTTGTGCGGTTCGCCCGTACGCTGCTTTATACGTGTGAAGACGATTGCGGTTCCGTCTTCCTCGCCCCGGCAGGCAATTCCAGCTTCATGTTGCCCATGAGCAGGACGAGTACGGCGGCAATGACCGCGAAGGCGATCGACCATTGGAAGACGGTCGCGATCGAATCCGCCAAAGATGCGATCAGCTTGTCGAGAACGGGAGCCGGAATGTTCTTCTTCACTTCCGGCTGCAGCAGCACCTGGGCGTTCTGGATCCGGTCGGCGAAGGCGGGATCGGCGATCGCCCGCATTTTGTCATGCAGCGCGTTGTTCTGAATCGAGCCGAGCACCGTGACGCCAATCGCCGAACCGATCGTGCGGAAGAATGCGACGAGCGAGTTGACGACGCCGCGGCGGCTGAACTCGACCCCTTGCAGCGAGAAGATCGAAATGACCGGGAACGAGGCTCCAATGCCGAGGCCGGTCAAAATCATGTAGCAAGTGACGACCCATCTCGGCGTCTGCACGCCGATCGTGCTGAGCAAAATCATCGACGCCAGAACGAATGCAACCGACACGATCATGATGTTGCGAAACGACGTCCGGCCGATAAACCGGCCGCCCAAGGCGCTCGACGCGACTACGCCGAGCATCATCGGCGTCAAAACCGTTCCGGAATTGGTGGCGGTGCCTCCGAACACGCCCTGGATAAACAGCGGGATGTAAGACGCGCCCGCGATCATCAGTCCTCCGTAAAAAAAGCAAATTCCCATCGACGACGAAAACGGAAGTCTGCGGAACAGGTCGAGCGGCACAACCGGATCCGGCACCTTCGTCTCGACGAAGAAAAACAGCACGAGCAGAACGGCGAATGCGGCAAGCAGCGACACGATCTGCCACGAGCCCCAGGCGTACTCCTTGCCGCCGAGCTCGAGAGCGAACATGAGCGCGAGAACGGAAGCGACCATCGTCACCGTGCCGAGCCAGTCGATCCGCTGCTTGCGGTGCTCGAGCGACTCGTGGTAGGCGCGCAGCAGCATGAAGAACGAGATGATGCCGAGCGGCAAGTTGATGTAGAAGCACCAGCGCCAGTTGATGTAGTCGGTGAAGTAAGCGCCGGCCAGCGGGCCGATTACGCTGGAAATGCCGAATACGGCGCCGAACAAACCTTGCATCTTGCCGCGCTTTTCCGGCGGGAAAATGTCGAAGACGATCGTGAACGTGATCGGCATGAGCGCCCCGCCCCCGATCCCTTGCAAGGCGCGGTAGACGATCAGTTCGGTCATCGAATTGGCGGTGCCGCAAAGCGCCGAACCGATCATAAACACGGTCAGCCCCGACAAATAAAACAGCTTGCGGCCGTACATGTCGGACAGCTTGCCGAAGATCGGCATCGCCGTGACACTGGCGATCAAATAGGCGGAATACACCCAAACGAACTGGTCCAGGCCGCCTAGCTCGCCGACGATGGTCGGCATCGCCGTCGAAACGATCGTCTGGTCGAGCGAGGCCAAAAGCAGTCCGAGCATCAGACCCGCGACGGTCAGTTTGACGTTGGAAGTTTTCGGATTCATCGGTTTCATCCCTCATTTGCCCCATAGGATTGCAATCCACAAATTGTTATATTCAAATTTGGGTATTTTACAATCGTTATAACGAAACTTTCCGCCGCGGCTTTTCCTGTCGGCGCCGAAAGAGTACAATGAATGAAGACGGCTTCCGAAAGCGGCACGCGCCGCCGCGAACGCGCAAAGGAACGGACAGGAGGATTTGGGCATTATGGCAGTACGCAAACTGGAGCATGTCAGCGTCATGGTGAAAGACATGGCCCGATCGATCGAATTTTACCGCACCGTATTGGGAATGGAACTGCTTGGAACGCTCGATCACCAGAACGGAATCAAGCTGGCGTTTCTCGGCTTCCCCGGCGCCGGCGAAACGCTGCTCGAGCTGGTCGAAGGCTACAACGACTCGCTTCCGGCGGAAGGCAAAGTGCACCATCTGGCATTTACCGTCGACGACATCGACGCCGAAATCGCCCGTATCGCGGGACTCGGGGTCACGTTTATCGATCCGGACATTACGACGCTTCCGAACGGGGCGAAATATCGATTTTTTTACGGCCCCGACGGAGAATGGCTGGAGCTGTTTCAACCGGCCGAATAATGTCCGCCCGATACACAGGCAGCGGCTGCCGGCTGCGTAATCGCCCGCCAGTCCGCTGAATCAAGGCCTGCGGCGATCTTGCGCATGGACGCCGGGCCAGAAAGGAGCGCCGATTCGTGAACATCAACCAGTTGGAAACGTTGGTGGCCATCTCCAAGACGATGAGCTTCCGCAAGGCGGGCGAGCTGCTCAATCTGACGCAGCCGGCCGTATCCGCACAGATCAAAAGCCTCGAGGAAGAGTTCCGCACGGTGCTGGTCGACCGCAACCAGCCGGTGACGCTCACGGACAGCGGCATGTTGTTCCTCGAGCATGCGGAGCGCATCCTGCAAACGGTGGAAGAACTGAAACAGCGGCTGAACGATTTGAACCAGACGCCGCAAGGCCACATTCGCCTCGGCACGACAACCTCGATCGCGATGCAAATTTTGCCGCGGGTGCTTTCTTATTTCAAAAACCAATATCCGCTCATCAAGACGACGATCCATTCGATGACGTCTTCGCAAATTATGGCCAGTGTCGAAAACGGCACGCTCGACATCGGCATCGGCTATTTGTTCGACAAGCATCCCGGACTGGATACGTCGGTGCTTTACTACGATACGTTCGAGCTGGTCGTCTCACCGCAGCATGAGCTCAGCCATTTGTCGCATACGACGGTGGACGCGCTGAAGGACATCCCGTTTATCATGCTTTCGCCGGAAACGGCGGGCCGAAGGTTCGTCGATCAGGTGTTTCGCAAATACCGGATCGAGCCGCCCATCGTCATGGAGCTGTCCAGCAGCGAAGAAGTGAAGCGGATGGTCGAGCTCAACCTCGGCGCCGCCATCATCTCCAAGCTGTCCATCGCAGGGGAACTAAGGCTCGGCACGCTCAAGATGATTCAGGTGAACGAGCTCGAGCTGACCCATCCGGTCGGCGTCATGACGAAAGCGGGCAAATATATGAGCTCGGCGATGGTGCAGTTTTTGCGCGACCTGAAAGGGATGCCCGAATCGAACTTTATCGGATCGGAGTAGCACGCCATGGAAATGTGGTGAAGCCCGGGAACTAGGCGCTTTTGGGAGTGATAACGGATCGGATTGGGCAACCTAAACCGAAAAAAGCGCGGAACCGGAGGAAGCGGCTTATTTTTGCGAAGCGAAGCAGGCGGCCATGCAACTTGGATGGGCGAAAGTCATAGAACGGAGGACGCAATGATGAAATTCGATCTTCATACGCATCACAACCGATGCGGGCATGCCGAAGGCACGATCCGCGATTATATCGAATCGGCGATCAGCCAAGGATTGCAAGCGATCGGGATATCCGATCACTCCCCCTATTTCGCCGAAGAGGCGGACCACGCCTGGCCCGGCATCGCGATGGCCAAGAGCGAATTCGACCGCTATGCGGAAGAAGTGCTGCGCCTGAAAGAAGAGTACAAAGATCGGATCGAGGTGCTGTTCGGGGTGGAGTCGGACTTTTTCCCCGAGCATGCGGAACTGTACCGGTCCATCTACAAAAAATACCCGTTCGACTACATCATCGGATCCGTTCACCGCACCGACGACGGAGTGAGCATTTTCAACAAGAAGCGGTGGCATGGGCTGGATGAGGCCGAGAAGCTGCGCCAGAAGGAACATTACTACGACCTGATTCGCCAATCGGCGGAGAGCGGCATGTTTCAAATTTTGGGGCATATCGATGCGATGAAAGGCTACTTTCCGGCGTTCTCGGAAATTAAGACTGAGGCAGTGGACCGGACGCTTGAAATTATCGGACGATGCGGCATGGCGATCGAGATCAATACGTCCGGGAAGACGAAAGACTGCGGCGGCTGGTATCCGTCCGACGACATTCTCGAGCGCGCGCTCCATTACGGGGTAGCCGTCACCTTCGGTTCCGACGCCCATCACCCGGGCCGCGTCGGCGACGAGTTCGAGCAGGTGAAACAAAAGCTGCGCGACATCGGCTTTAAGGAATGGGTCTTTTTCCGCCGGCAAGAGCGGGTTGCCGTCGAACTGTAACCGTTCTTCGCCATTGTTCAGCAATAACTTTCATTTGTTACAAAAATGAAATATTTCTGTCACGTTTTCATAATGTTAAGCGGGTATTCTTATTACCAAGACCCCCTTTTTAATATACATCATTACCCGGACCCGTCCCGCTGACGGGTCCCTTTTTTTGCGGCGGTGTGTTTCCCCGCTGGCCTTTATATCGCGCAGGCAAGGCGCGTATTATTGTTCCAGCATCCGCTCGATCTGCTCCGCGATGCAGTCGGCGTAAATGAGATTGCCTGCCGCCGTCGGGTGGACGCCGTCGTCGCGGCCGCAATTTTCCCGGGTGAACAGCAGGTCGAACATGTTGGCGCCGGAAGCGACACGGCGTTTCCAAGTCTCGGCAACGTCGGCGAGACGGACTCCGCAAGCGGCCGCCACTTCGCGAATGCCTTCGTTGTAGCGGTCGATACATGCTTGCGCGCCGTTTTGCTGCGCATACCAGTCCTGCGGGTGTCTGGCATAGTAATAGCCGTCCGCATCCCCTTCGATGATCGGATGAATCGTGCAAAGGATCGGCTTCGAGCCGATGTCCTGAAGCGACCGGCAGATCGTGGTAAGGTTTCGCTGAAATGTGTCGAACGCCACTTTCGGTACGTTCGGTTCTTTCATGACGTGATCGTTCATGCCGAAGGCGACGGTACATACATCCGGCTTCAGCTTCAGCACGTCGTCCAACCGCTCCATCGCCTGCTCCGTCGTCTGCCCCGGCTTGCCGTGATTGCTCGTCGCGCTTCCGAACCTCTCGCCGAGCAAGGACAAAAACTTTTCCTCTTCCTGAAGATGAACGCCCGCCGTAATGCTGTCTCCAAACCCGGCGATCAAGGCGATAGCCGGGCGCCCGTGCCCCGTGGCCGGCCGATTCGATTTTTCCATGGTCAACGTTTCTCCTCTGCGTCCTTATATGCCATTTCATTATAAGGAAAACATTTGTTGTCGTCTATTTCAAGGATGAGCGACCGCGGTTTAGCGGTAGTTTTCCTTGGTATAGAATTTTCTCGTTCCGATCGTTGCTTTCGAAACTTGCAAATTCTATAGCGATAAGGAAAACCTTCATCGACGTCTATTTCAAGGATGAGCGACCACGTTTTAGCGGTAGTTTTCCTTGGTATAGAATTTTCTCGTTCCGATCGTTGCTTTCAAAACTTGCAAATTCTATAGCGATAAGGAAAACCTTCATCGACGTCTATTCAAGGATGAGCGACCGCGGTTTAGCGATAGTTTTCTCTCGCGCGCAAAAAAATCGGCGGCGGACCCTCGATCGAGAGCCCGCCGCGCATGCAGCGTGATTTGCGTCTTCCGAATCATCGGTCGACATTGCCGGTCAAGCGTATAGCGGCCGTTTTCGCTCCGAACCGGATGAGCGTTCCCATCGTCTCCTCAGGAGCTTCGCCGGCGCGCTTGTACGCTTGCTCCAGTTCTTCCAGTCGATAAACGCCGGTGACGAGCGGCTTCAAGTTCAGCCGGCCGGAAGAAAGCAGCCGGGCGAACTCGTCCAGGTTGCGCTGCAGCGTCCATCGAACGTAACCGTACGGGTAGTCGTGCCCGTCTTTTTCGTACGCCGGGTCGTAGCGCCCCGGACCGCCGGCGCGCGAAATCGTAATTTGCGCTTCCTTGGCGAACAGCTTGTTGCGTTCGAATTCCGTGTTCGTATCGCCTACGATGACGATTTTCCCTTTGTCGCGAATCCAGTCCAACGCCTGATCGATCAGCCGATGCGCCTTCGTATTGGCGCAAATGAGCACGCAGTCCGCTCCCTGGCCGCGCGTCGCCTCTTGAATGCGCTGAAGCACTTGTTCCGGCGTACGGCATACGCCGGAAAGCCCGGTTCGCTCCAGCAGCGTGCAGCGCGTCTCGACCGGATCCATCGCGATGACCCGGTACGCCGCCGCGTTTGCGATCTGCGCGGCCAGTTGGCCGACGATGCCGAGCCCGAGCACGACGACCGTCTCGCCGAAGCGCAAATCCGCCTGCCGCAGCCCTTGCAGGGCGATCGTCGCGATGCCGGCGAACGCCGCTTCCTGCGGGTCCACATGCTCCGCGATCGGCGCGATGTGATTGCGGCCTGCGAGGAAATATTCGGCATGCGTATGCGCGCCGTAACAAACGATCCGCTGTCCGACCCGCACATGATCGACGTCCGAGCCGACTTCCCTGACGATGCCGGTGGCGCTGTAGCCGAGGAAGGCGTTGATGCCATCTCGCAGCACCATCAGCTCGGTGCCGGTGCTGACCGCGGAATATTCCGTCTCCACGAGCACCGAACTGCTCGTAATGACAGGCATCTCGATCTCGGCGATTTCCAGACGCCCGTCGATGCTTCTTGCCGCTTTCACGTTCCATCTCCTCCATGGCGAAGCCGCTTGCTGCAGGCGGAAACTCCGCCGCTCGTATAGTCAAGTTCATGAATCCGTAGTTTATTGTATAGTTCATATATCGGCAAGGTCAATAAAAAAATTTCCATATTAATTTATATCGTAATTGATAACAACCTATGAAAAGCAAAAAAAGCGATCCCCTGTGAAGGAATCGCGAAAATCGCACCGCTAAAAGGCATCCGATCGATGACACCGTTTATCCGCGCTTGGAGCGCATCGCCTTCCGTTGTACCAGGCTGGCGTCTTCGACCAGTCGCCTATACTCGTCCGATTCTACGGCATACAGGGCGATCCGGCCTTCATGATTGCAATGCACGCCCCAGCCGTATCGTTTGGGCAGCGGCGAACCCCGAAAACACGGCTGCCCTTTGCTGAAAAACTGTTCCCGGCTCATCCCTTTGCGCTTTCCGTTGGAAGCGTAGAGCACATCGTCCGACGTGTAGACGTACGGCTTGTCGATCACCATCTCATACTGGATGCGGGCGGCCGATTTCGGCTCTTTGAGCGGCGGAATTTCCGCCCGTTCCACCGGACAATCTTCAGCTACGGCAATAAACGTGTCGTAATAATTGGTGGTGAAAATGCGAATCCGCCTCCCCTACAATCCTTTCCCGCCGACGGGGCGAAGCCGGATCGGGTCGGCGCCGGCGATCAGCGGCCGGGCGCGGGCGATCTGCTCCAGCGTCTTCTCGTCCTTCAGCGATGCGGCATGCGCCTCGGCGTCCCGCCACAGCTCGGTGACCCATACCGTATCGGGATCGTTCTCCGCTTCGTTGACGATATACAGCTCGCAGCCGCTGTTCGACTTGAGATGCTCGGCCGCCTCCAGCAAAATGCGCACCAGTTCCTCCCGCTTGCCCGGTTGCGCCGTCAATTTTCCGTACATGGCGAATTTGCTCATGTCTACTCACCTTTCCTTTCTGTTTCGCAAGCAAGATCCGATTTCATCGCGGCATAATGCGCCGCAAGCCTGGAGCTGACCTCCGCCAGCTTGTCCACGAGCAGACCGGGCTCGACGATCCGAATCGCCGTACCGTACGGCAAAAGAAAATACGGCACGAACGTTCGCAAAGAAGGCTCGCCCATGCGAAACAACGCTTCCTCCGGCCGCCGCTCGACCAGCGCATGGCCGAACAGCCAATGCTGGCACAGTTCGTTCAACGCCTGCTCGGGCCCCCGAATGCGCACGTCGACCAAATGCTTGGCATCGAGGGAGCCGGGAAGCAAGCTGTTCATCAAAAACCGTTCCGCGGAAAAGGAAGCCGGACGCTCGAAACGCCCTCCGGCCGGCTCAAGGCGCTTCATGCGGTCCACCCGGAAGCTGCGCATTTCTTGCCGCAGGCGGCAATAGCCGACGGCATACCAGCTTCCTTTCCAATGCACGAGCCCGTACGGGTCGAATTCGCGCACAGCCGGGCCGTTTCCTTTGCCGGTGTCGTACTCGAGCTCGAGCGACTGTCCGCACGCCGCCGCTTCCTCCAAAATGCGCAAAAACGCAGTCACCCGGCCGTCGACCGGCGGATGAATGACCGATATGCCCCGCCCATGCCGTTCGATCCGGTCGAGCTGCTTGTCGTTCATATACCGCTTCAGCTTGTCCACCGCCCGATCGAGCGCGTCGGAGTACGGATAGCCGGCCTCCTTGGCGAATACCGACGCGTGCACAAGCGCCTTCTGCTCCTCCAGATCGAATAGAAGCGGGGATTCGGCGAAGCTGCCGAGAATCCGGTAACCGCCGTTAGGCCCCGAATCGGCGATAATCGGAACGCCGCTTGCGCAAAGCGAGTCGATGCACCGGTACACCGTGCGGACATGAATCTCCAGCTCGTCGGCGAGCTGCTTGGCGGTCATCCGCTTGCCTGAGCGGAGCAGCCACAAAATGGACAGCATATTGTCCGCTTTGGACATGTCAACAGCACCCTCCAGTCGTTGTCTCCGAGTATGCCGGGGAGGATCGGGATCGGCATGCCGGGCGACGGCGCGCGGTTCGGCGGCGACATGGCGATTGATGCGCGGTTCGGCGGCGACACAGGGCGAATGATGCGCGATTCACCGGCGACATATGGCGCTGATGCGGCCGGCCGGCTGGAAACTTCCGCTTCCGAAGAACGGCTTCTTCCGGCAGAACAGCTTTTTTCGACGCAACCGTCGAACGGGCTTAAGGCATCGGCTCCCTGCCCTGCTCGATCCAAGACTCGTACGTCTGCCCGTACACCTCCGGCGGCCGCAGTCCGGCTTGTCTCATCAGCACCGTCATCTGCCCTCTATGATGCGCCTGGTGCATGATCAAAAACCGTAGTGTGTCGCGGAGCTTCCACGTCTCGCCCATCATGTCGATTTCGTTTGCCAACGTCTCATCGCTCCACTGCGTCCGGACGGCGTCGGAAAAGACGCCGGCCATTCGCTTGTATTCGCCGGCAATGGTTGCCGCCGATTCCGGGATCGGCGTTTGTTCGTTCGGCCCTTCGAACGAAAGTCCGCAATACGTCATGTAGTGGATGGACTTGACGAGATGCCAGGCGATCTGGCCGAGCGTGCGGCGTCCTTCGATCACTTTCTGGGCGAGCGACTCGTCGGTCAGAGCGTTCAGGACTCTTTCCGTCAAACGCACCTCCTGGTTCCATTCCGCAAAAAATTCGTCCAAACTCCGAAACATGTTCGATTCCTCCCTATCATTATAGAGTGAAGCTGCACGATCAGTATATAAAAAAATAACTGACAGCGACGGTCAGTCATTTTGAGTCGTTTCCGGTCCGATCGGATTCGGTCCACGTCACGAGGATTCCCATAAAACGTAAATCCAATGCTAATGCACATCGCCCCATATTCCCTCTTCGATATGAATTAGGTATAATGAGAACCTGAAGCCAAACAAGGGAGAAGGATACGCCATGTCCGAACCGAAAAGCCGCAAGACGTTCGTCGCCCGGCTGAATGCGATGGTCGAGACGCTGCGCGGCCGCATCCTGGACGGAACGTATGCCGAAGGAGATTTTTTGCCTGCCGAGAGCGCGCTCGCCAAGCAATTTCAGCTCAG
>Ga0310832_100418_pt1 | contig 34868 bp, 32 predicted proteins | sample WT_ome_7_FD_201303 | JGI IMG/M metagenome (GOLD analysis project Ga0310832, IMG submission 201303) | Sorghum-adapted microbial communities enriched on wild type (WT) sorghum from Joint BioEnergy Institute, Emeryville, California, United... ...
ATGGCGAAGTCGTCATCCGATGATGCCGGCGAGACAGCCGGCGCGGAAGAGAAGCAGCGGCCGCCTCTGTACCGGCTCATTCGCACCGGCCGCATTGCAGACGGACAGCGTTACAATTGCCGCATCCGACCGGTCACTGAAGAACAACTGGGAGCGGCCGGCATAAGATAGAAGCGCACCAACCGCGAAAGGAGCCGAAGGGGTGAGCCGACTCGGGCTGTTGATCCTGCTTCTGTACGTGCTTCTGGTCTTGCTGCTTTTTTTTGTCGCTTCCTTCTGACCTTGTCCCATCTGCCGGAGCCGCACGCGTCGCGGCTCTTTTTTTGCGCGCCGCCCCGTGTTGCCGGAGCCGCATGCCTTGCGGCTCTTTCTTTGCGCGCGGCAAAGGACTTGCGGCGGGCGCCGGCGCGGCCCGGGGCAGGCATAACACGGGTCGAATCGGCAAACAATGTAAGGCGTAAGATCGCAACCGACAGGAGGATTCGTCAAGTGGCGACCAGAACCGCCGGGAAAGGCAAATTCAAGCCCATGTCGATGTCGTCGAAAGAGTACAAGACCTTCGCGAAACAGCGCGAACCATCCCGATCCGTCCTGCAAAACTGCGTTCGCGCGTTCGTCTCGGGCGGCCTGATCTGCGTCCTCGGACAAGCCATCCAGAACGGCTACATGTCGTGGATGAAGCTGTCGGCCACGCAGGCGGCCAACCCGACCGTCGCGACGCTCATTTTCATCTCGGTGCTGCTGACCTGCTTCGGCGTGTACGACAAGCTGGCCCAATGGGCGGGCGCGGGCTCGGCCGTGCCGGTGACGGGCTTCGCCAACTCGATGTGCTCGGCGGCGTTGGAACACCGCGCCGAGGGGCTCGTGCTCGGGGTCGGCGGCAACATGTTCAAGCTGGCCGGTTCCGTCATCGTGTACGGGACGGTCGCCGCGTTCGTCATCGGGCTGATCCACGTCATCTTCGGGATCAGGGGGCATTGACATGCTGCGCGGCAAACAGACCTGGTGGTTCGAGAACCGGCCCGTCATCATCGGCACCGGCACCGTCGTCGGCCCGGACGAAGGCGCGGGGCCGCTCGCGGCCGACTTCGACCTCGTCCACGCCGAGCTCGACCTGAACCAGAAAAGCTGGGAGAAAGCCGAGCGGCTTCTGCTGGAGCAGGCGTCCGACTTCGCGATCAAGAACTCCGGGCTCCGGAAAGATCAGGTGCAATTTTACATCGGCGGCGACCTGCTGAATCAGCTCATCAGCAACAGCTTCACCGCGCGGGATCTCGGCCTGCCGTACATCGGCGTCTTCGGCGCCTGTTCGACGTCGATGCTGTCGCTGGCGCTCGCGGCGCATCTCGTCAATTCCGGCACGGCGGAGTTCGCGATGGCGGGGACCTGCAGCCACAACTGCACGGCGGAAAAACAGTTCCGTTACCCGACCGAGTACGGCTCGCAGAAGCCGCCGACCGCCCAGTATACGGTGACGGGAGCCGGCGCGGCCGTCGTCGCCGCGTCGGGGAACGGGCCGGTCGTCACCTGCGCGACGATCGGCAAGATCGTCGACCTCGGCATCAGCGATCCGTTCAACATGGGCGCGGCGATGGCGCCGGCCGCCGTCGACACGATCCAGACGCATCTGAGCGACACCGGGCGGATGCCGGCCGATTACGACATGATCGTGACCGGCGACCTCGCGACCGTCGGGCACCGGATCGCCGTCGACCTGTTCGCGCGGGACGGCGTGCCGATGCAGGATACGGTGTTCAGCGACTGCGGGTTGATGATCTACGACGTCGAACGGCAGAAAGTGCAAGCCGGCGGCAGCGGCTGCGCCTGCTCGGCGGTCGTCACCTACGGCCATCTGATGAAAAGGCTGCGGCGCGGCGAACTGAAGCGGATTCTCGTCGTCGCCACCGGAGCGCTCCTCTCGCCGCTTTCCTACCAGCAGGGCGAGACCATTCCGTGCATCGCGCACGCGGTCGCCATCGAAAGGGGAGACGCCTGAATGCAGTTCGTGTGGGCTTTTCTGGTCGGAGGCGGAATCTGCGTCCTCGGGCAGCTCATGTTCGACGTCCTCAAGCTGACGCCGGCGCACACCATGTCGACATTGGTCGTGCTCGGGGCGATCGCGGACGCCCTGGGCTGGTACGAGCCGCTCGTCGAATTCGCCGGAGCGGGGGCGACTGTGCCGATCACCAGCTTCGGCAACGCCCTCGTCCACGGCGCGCTGACCGAACTGAAGGAAAGCGGCCCGATCGGCGTCATCGCGGGCATGTTCAAAGTGACGAGCGCGGGCATATCGGCCGCGATCATCTTCTCGTTCCTCGCCGCCCTGGTCGTAAGGCCCAAAGGATAACCCGCAGCCTGACCCCATTCCGGAGGATCGCACGCACTGTGTGATCCTCCAATTTTTTCTTCCATGCGCCACAATTGTGGCCCGACTTCCCTTCTTGTAAAATAGAGGATATACGAGACCGGGAGGGAAAGCGATGGGGACGACGGACAACGATCTCAAGCTGATTGACAATATAAGACAAAATCTCGGGCGCTCGATTCTCGGCAAGCCCGAAGCGATCGAAAGGCTGCTCGTTGCGCTGCTTGCGGGCGGACATGTGTTGCTCGAGGATGTTCCCGGCACCGGCAAGACGCAGCTCGTAAAAGCGCTGGCGCGCGTTTGCGGCGGGGTGTTCCGGCGCATCCAATGCAACCCGGACCTCTTGCCTACCGATATCACGGGCGTATCCATCTATCATCCGAAGGAAGAAACGTTCGTCTTCCGGCCCGGCCCGATCATGGCGAACATTCTGCTGGCGGACGAGATCAACCGCGCGACGACGAAAACCCAGTCCGCGCTGCTCGAGGCGATGGAAGAGCGGCACGTGACGGTCGACGGCGTCTCCCACCCGCTGCCGGTGCCGTTCGTCCTGTTCGCGACGCAGAACCCGGTCGAATTCGAGGGCACCTATCTGCTTCCCGAAGCGCAGCTTGACCGGTTCATGATGAAGCTCTCGATCGGCTACCCGGACGACGAGACCGAGCGCCGCATGGTGCTCGGCAGCCACTCGGACCAGGCGTACTTGCGCGTCGAGCAGTGCGCGGAGATCGGGGACATCGTGCGGCTGCAGGAGCGCGTCCGGACGGTGCACGCCGACGACGCGATCGGCGAGTATCTGGTGCGCATCATCCGCGGCACGCGCGCGCATCCCGGCGTGCAGATCGGCGCCAGCCCGCGCGCTTCGATCTCGCTGATGACGGCGGCCCGCGCGAGCGCCTTGCTGGAAGGCCGCGACTACGTCATTCCGGACGACATCAAGCATCTCGCGGTGCCCGTCCTGGCGCACCGGATGCTGCTGAACACCGAAGCGCGCATGAACGGCCTGACGCCCGAGGAGGTCGTCCGCGAAGTCGTCGAGCGCACGACGGTTCCCGTCCGATTGGAGCGATAACGATGGCAACCGCCAGAGCCTTGTCCGTACGCTGGCGGCTGACCGCCTTCGTGTACCTGTGCTGCACGCTGTATCTGCTGTTCCAGGGCGGCAAGACGGCGTTCATGCTGTTCATCATTTTGAATGTCCTGATCGTGTATCTCGCGCTCGGCAAGCTGAGCGGCATCGGGCGGGTCAAGGGCGAACGCCGGCTCGGGGGCAGCGCCGTCCCGCACAACCATGTGCTGAGCGCCGGATCGCGGCTCGAAGTCGAGCTCTCCATCCGCATTCCGGGCTTCTGGCCGGTGCCCTACGTGCTCGTGCAGGATACGCTCGAGCGGACCGGCGGCCAGCCGATGGTGTTCGAGGTATCGTTCATCCCCGATTTCAGGCGCACCGGCTCGGTCGGTTACTCGACGCCTCCGCTGCAGCGCGGCTGGTATGCGTTCCGGAAAACGGAATGCGTGACGCGGGACATTTTCGGCCTGTTCGAGCACCGGGGCAGCATCGATTCCGTCTCCCGCTTCACCGTGCTGCCGCAGACGGTGCCGATCCGCCAGTGGAACCGGGTTGAGCGCGGTCTGAAAGGGCCGTACGCCCACGCCGTTTCGAACCGCTTCTCGAAGGAGACGACGCAGATCAACGGCGTCCGGGAATACATCTACGGCGACCGGCTGTCGCGGATTCACTGGAACGCGACGGCCAAGACCGGCGAGTGGAAGTCGAAGGAGTTCGACCGCGAATCGGTGCCGCGCAACGTTATCGTGCTGGACCGCTGCGGTTCGGCTTACGACAATGCCGACCATTTCGAACTGGCCGTTTCGATCGCCGCTTCGCTCGTCGAATACGGCATCCGGCGCGAGACGGCGATGGGCCTCGTCTCGTCCGGCGCGTCGGCGGAAGGCTTTCTGCCCCGCTCGTCCGCCGAGCAGCGCCAGCTCATTCTGAACCATCTCGTCGGCGTGCAGGCCGACGGCGCGGCCGGCCTGTACCGCTCGCTTCGCCAGTCGCCGCTCTCCATTCCCCGCGGATCGTTCGTCGTGCTCGTGACGCCGCACAGCGGCGAGGAAGTGATCCGGACGATGGAATGGCTCGAGCGGAGCGGCAACACGCCCTGCCTGATCCATCTGCCGGGCGTCCGGCTCCTCTCGGAGGCGGCCGGATGGCAGAGGATGCTCACCTCCCGCGGATGGCCGGTCTATAACGTGAGAACGCTCGCCGAACTGCCGGCGGCCCTGGAAGGGGGCGGCCGGTGATGCTGGATCGTTGGGAAGAGGAATTTCTCCGCCGGTTTTCGCGGCACGGCTACGAAATGCTCTGCTTCCTCTTCGCCGCCGTGCTGCTCTGGCAATGGTTCGATTCGCTGGAAGGCTACTGGTGGCCGCAGACGTTCGCCATCGTACATACCGCGCTTGTCGCGGGAACGGCGATCGAGTTTCTCGTGCCGGGGCGGCTGAGGTGGCGGTTGCCGCTGCACGCGATCGCGCTGCTGGCTTGCGTCATGGCCTGGAGCGGGTTCCGCTGGATTCCGGTTCCGTCGGAGGAATGGAAGGTCGCCGCCGCGTGGGGCGACTGGCTCGCGGAGATCGCGGAGCCGCTTGCGCCTTTCATCGGCGTGTCGGCCGCCGCGTACGGGCTGTTCCTGTTCGCGGGGCGGTTCAGCCGGAAGCGGCCGCAGGTCGCGCTGTTCTGCGGGGCGGTGATCGTCTCGCTGGCGGTGCTCGATTCGTTTACCACGATCTATCTGTGGGATGAGGTCGCCTGGTGCGTTTTCGTGTCGCTGTGCTGGCTCGTTGCCGAACATTTCGAGCGGTTCCGGCGCAGCCATCCCGACACCTGGGTCGAACTGATCGAATACCCGGTATCGTTCGGCCTGCCCGTCGCCGCCATCCTCGGGCTCGTCATGACGGCCGGGCTGCTGGCGCCGAGCGTCAATCCGGTGCTGAAGGACCCGTATACGCTCTGGATGGAAGCGCGCGGCGAATCGGTGCCGTCCTTCGTCGGCGACAAGGTGCGGAGCTTGCCGTCGTCGATCAGGGAGCTCGACACGCGTTCCGGCTACAGCCGGGCGGACGACCGGCTCGGCGACGGCTTCGAGTTCGATTACTCGGAAGTGATGGTCGTCAACACGAGCCGGCGCAGCTATTGGCGCGGCGAGGCGAAAGCCGAGTATACGGGACAAGGCTGGGTCGACAGCGAGGAGGAGCAGACGGAAGCCGCCGTGTCGGGCCTGGAGGCGGGCGGGTTTCTGCCGAGGGCGCTCGCCGGCGAGCCGCTGGAGCTGTCGCCCGACGTCGAGCGGATAAGCGTCGTCGCGACGGTCACCATGCGCCGCGACGATCCGTATCCGGTGCTGTTCGGCGCCCATCAGGCGGCGAAGATCCAGTCGATCGACGGCGAGGAGACGATTCCGCCCGCGCTGGCGTGGCTGCCCGAATCCGCCGAACTGCGCTGGCCGCGGTCGGACAGCACGCCGTATCCGGAAACCTACGTCATCGAATCCGAGCAGGTCGCGCTCGACGAGGAGCTGCTGCGCGGCGCCGGTCCGCCGGACCCGCGCGTCGCCGAACGGTACACCCGGCTGCCGTCCGTCCCGGAACGGGTGCTGCAGCTCGCCGGGGAGCTGACGGCCGGCGCGGACAACGACTACGACAAGGTGCGCCGGATCGAGGCTTACCTGAAGGAGAACTACCCTTACACGAACACGCCGGACATCTCGAAACGGCGCAGCGAAGATTTCGTCGACGGTTTTCTGTTCGAAGTGCGGGAAGGCTACTGCGACTACTTCTCGACGGCGATGGCCGTCCTCGCGCGCGCGTCCGGCGTTCCCGTCCGCTGGGTGAAAGGCTACGCGCCGGGCTCCCTGCCGGCCGAGCTCTTCATGGGCATGCCGGAAGATGTGATCGATCCGAACATGGGCGGCTCGTACACGGTCCGCAACGCGGACGCCCACTCCTGGGTCGAAGTGTATTTTGAAGGGTTCGGCTGGATTCCGTTCGAACCGACGCCCGGGTTCTCGTACCCGTATGCCTACCCGGCCGGCGAGACGCCGGAGATCGTGCTGCCCGACCTCTCCGACATCGGGCCGGTTGTAGAATCCGGCGGCGAGACCGGGTTCCGGATACCCGCGTATGTCGGCTACGCGGCCGGCGCGCTGGCGGCAGCGGCCGCGGCGGTCTGGATCTGGCTGAAGCGCGAGTCGATCCCGCCGCTGTGGCGGCGGATCCGGTTCGGCGCGATGAGCGCGAACGAGCAGATCGTGCACGAGACGGAGCGGCTCATCCGCATCTGCCGCCGGCGCGGCCTGGAGCGGAGCGAGCATGAGACGCTGCGCGAGACGATCCGGCGCTGGAGCGAGAGGCGCCGATCGCTGGCCGAAGACTTCCAGGAAGTGCTGGCGCTGTTCGAGCGCGCGAAATACGGCGGCCGACCGGTCGCGGACGAGGATGTGCGGCGGTTTGCCGCGAAGGTGAAGCTGATCAGGGAACGGTTGTAGGGCAGGAGGGCGGTTCCGCCGTGCGCCGCTTGCGGCGATGACGGAACCGCCGCCGCCGTTTTGCAAACTTTTTCTCCTGTATGATATAGTTTTGCCATAAGCCGGGGACTTGGGGAAGGAACACGGTACAAGGAGCACAAATCTATGCTGGAATGGCTGCTCCCGCACCAGGTGGCGGGAACGATCTACGACATCGATTTCGGGAAACTCCGGGCGGAAGGCGTGGCCGGCATCATCTGCGATCTCGACAATACGCTGGTCGGCGCCCGCGTGCATGCGGCGACGCCGGAGTTGCGCGCGTGGCTGGAGCGCGTCCGTTCCCTCGGATTCAAGGTGATCATCGTCTCGAACAACCGCCGGGCGCGGGTGTCCCGATTCGCGGAGCCGCTCGGCATCCCCTATATCTGCAGCGCCCGCAAGCCGGTGCGCGCGTCGTTCCGGAAAGCGCTGGCCTTGCTCGGACTATCGCCCGAACAAGTCGTCGTCATCGGCGATCAGCTCCTCACCGATGTGCTCGGCGCGAGGCGGACGGGGCTGCGCGTCATCCTCGTCAAGCCGATCGCGCCGGCGGACGAAAGCGTCTTTACCCGCTTCAACCGGCTCATCGAGCGGGCGGCGCACCGGAGGCTCACGCGCAGAGGATTATGGCCCAAGGAGGATCAATTGTGACAGCAAGCGAACCGACAACGGGCGCGCTCGTCTGCTCGGGCTGCGGCGTCCGGCTGCAGAGCGAATCGCCGGACAAGCCGGGCTATGTGCCGGAGCAGGCGCTCGGGCGCGAGGATGCGATCTGCCGGCGCTGTTTCCGCATCAAGCATTACAACGACGCGGCGCAGGTTGCGATTGACCAGGACGATTTTCTCCGCATGCTGTCCGGCATCGCCGGAACCGACAGCCTCGTCGTCCACATCGTCGACCTGTTCGATTTCGAAGGCAGCGTCATCAGCGGGCTGCAGCGGTTCGTCGGCAACAATCCGGTGCTGCTCGTCGTCAACAAAATCGACCTGCTGCCGAAGTCGACGAACTGGAACCGGATCCGGAACTGGGTGCAGCGGCATGCGAAACAGCTCGGCCTGAAGCCGGCCGGGGTCGTGCTGTGCAGCGCCGCGAAGCGGATGGGCTTCGACCGCGTCGTCGAGGCGATCCAGGCGCTGCGCGGCGGACGCGACGTCTACGTCGTCGGCGCGACGAACGTCGGCAAGTCGACGCTGATCAACCGGCTCATCCGGGATTACAGCGATCTGGACCGGGAGCTGACCGTGTCCCGCTATCCGGGCACGACGCTGGACCAGATCCGCATCCCGCTGGACGACGGCCGGTACATCGTCGACACGCCGGGCATCGTCTACCCGTACCGGCTGACCGAGCAGGTGCCGAAGGGCGTGCTGCCGCGGCTCCTGCCCGAGAAGCCGCTGAGACCGCTCGTCTATCAGCTGAACGAGCGGCAGACGCTGTTCTTCGGCGCGCTGGCCCGGTTCGATTTCGTGCGCGGCGAGCCGCAGTCCTTCACGCTCTATGTCTCGCCTTCGCTGAACGTCCACCGGACGAAGCTCGAGCGGGCGGAAGAGGTGTACGCGGAGCACCGCGGCGGCCTGCTCTCGCCGCCGGATGCCGACGAACTGGACCGGATCGCGCCGTGGACGCGGCATTCGCTGCGCGTTCCGCCCGGCAGCCGGACCGACATCAGCATCTCCGGTCTCGGCTGGATCCGCGCGAACAGCCCGGCCGGCGCGTATGTCGAAGTCTACGCGCCGAAGGGCGTCCATGTCATCCTGCGCGAAGCGATGATCTGACGCGCGCGCAGGCGGGGAGAGGTTGCAAGCAATGAACGGGACAATCCGGGCGGATGCGGGGCCGGTCATCGACAGCCATACGGTGCTGTACGGCGTCATCGGCGATCCGATCCGCCATTCGAAATCGCCGGTCATGCTGAACCGCGCGTTCCGGGAGACCGGCGTCAACGCCGTCTACGCCGCGTTCCACGTCGCGCCGGACCGCCTGGCCGCCTTCGCGGAAGGGGCGCGGGCGATGGGCATGGGCGGCTTCAATGTGACGATTCCGCACAAAACCGCGATCATGGCTTTTCTCGACGAGATCGATCCGACGGCCGAGGCGGCCGGGGCGGTCAACACGGTCGTCCGCCGGGAAGACAAGCTGATCGGCTTCAACACCGATGGACCGGGCTACGTCCGCTCGTTGAAGGAAGAAGCGGGCGTTGAGCTCGCCGGCCGGCGCATCGTCGTCCTCGGCGCGGGCGGCGCGGCGCGGGGCATCCTCCATGCGCTGGCGCAGGAGGAGCCGGCGCATATCGCGATCGTGAACCGGACCGCGGCGCGCGCGGAAGCGCTGGCGCAGTCGCTCCCGGCCGATGTGCCGAAGGCGGCGCTGGGGCCGGACGATCTGCGCGAGGCGTGCGCGGACGCCGACATCGTCATCAACACGACGTCCGCCGGCATGTCGCCGAACACGGACGAGCTGCCGCTCGGCATCGACGCGGCCTGGATGAAGCCGGGCGCCGTCGCGAGCGACATCGTCTACAACCCGATGAGAACCCGTTTCCTCATGGAGGCCGAACGGGCGGGATGCCGCACGCACGGCGGACTCGGCATGTTCATTTATCAGGGCGCATACGCCTTCGAATATTGGACGGGACAGGCCGCTCCCGTCGCCGCCATGCGGGAGACGGTCATCCGGGCGCTCGGACAGTGAGCGCGCAGCCGCGGGCCGGTCGGCCTCCAGGCCCTCCGGTTCCGCACCCGGCCGACGCCGGAAGATGCCACAGCAAGAAAGCGGGTTGATCCCATCATGCTGACGGGAAAACAGAAACGTTATCTCCGCGCGCTCGCTCATCCTCTGACCCCGATCTTCCAGATCGGCAAAGGCGGCATCAATGATCATCTGATCCGCCATGTGTCGGAGGCGCTCGAAGCGCGGGAGCTTATCAAAGTGTCGGTTCTGAACAATCAGGAAGGCGACCCGAAGGAGCTCGGCGCCGAGATCGCGGAGCGCGCCGGCGCCGAGCTGGTGCAGGTGATCGGCAAGACGATCGTGCTGTACCGGGAGTCGAAGGATCACAAGAAGATCGAGCTGCCCTGACGGGCCAGCCGAGCCGAAGGAGCCGCAAGTGCGATGAAGCGCATTGGACTGATGGGCGGCACGTTCGACCCGATTCATCTCGGGCATCTGCTGGCCGCCGAGACGGCCAGGGAACGGTGCGGCCTGGATGAAGTCTGGTTCATCCCGAGCCGAAAGCCGCCGCTCAAGACCGGCGAACCGGCCGCATCGGGCGAAGACCGGCTGGAGATGGTGCGCCTTGCGATTGCCGGAAATCCGGCTTTCAAGGCGCTCGATCTGGAGCTCGGCCGTCCGGGGGTGTCGTATTCGATCGACACGGTGAACGAGTTGAACGCTCGCTACCCCGGCTGCTCTTTTTCGTACATTATCGGAGGGGACCGGGTGAACGATCTGCCGCGCTGGCACCGGATCGAAGAGCTCGCGGCGGCCGTCGCGTTCATCGGCGTCGGGCGGCCGGGGCATCCTGTCGATATCGGCGCTTTGCCGGAATATCTCCGCGCGCGGGTCAGCGTCGTGCCGATGCCGCAGCTTGACATTTCCTCGTCGGGCATCCGGGCCATGAGGCGGGAAGGCCGGTCGGTCCGGTATCTTGTCCCCGACGATGTGCATGACTATATGATAAGGAAGGGTCTGTATGGATCGTAACGCGATTTCGGAACGCGTCCGGGCGCAAATGCCCGAGCGGCGCTGGGCGCACACCGCCGGCGTGATGGAGACGGCGGTCAGCCTCGCGGAGCGGTATGGCGCGGATCCGGCGAAAGCCGAACTCGCAGCCATCCTGCATGATGTTGCCAAGTATTGGAAAATAGAAGATCAGAAGCGCGAGCTGATCGAGAGCGGCGAAGCCGGCGATCTGCTCGAGTACGATCCGCAGCTCTGGCACGCCCATGTCGGCGCTTATGTCGCAAGGCGCGATTACGGCATCGAGGACCAGGAGGTGCTGGACGCGATCCGCTGGCATACGTCCGGACGTATCGGCATGACGACGCTGGAGAAGGTGGTCTGTCTCGCCGATTATATGGAGCCGGGACGGGAATTTCCGGGCGTGGACCGGATTCGGGAGGAAGCCGTGCGCAGCCTGGACCGGGCGCTTGTCCTCGGATTCGATTCGACGATAACTTTCCTGCTCGCAAATGGCCGGCCGATCTACCCGCTGACCGTGCTGGCGCGCAACGATCTGATCCGACTTCTCGACAAGGAGGCCGATAACGGTTGATGCAAGCCGATGAATTGATGCAGCTCGTCGTGGACGCGGCGGAAGAGAAGAAAGCGCACCGCATCGTCGCGCTTGGATTGAAAGGCATTTCGCTCGTCGCCGACTATTTCATCATCTGCCACGGCAACTCGGATACGCAGGTGCAGGCGATCGCCGGCGAAATCCGCAAGCGGGCCGAGGAGCGGGGCGTGCCGGTGCGCGGCATCGAAGGGCTGGAAGCCGCCCGCTGGGTGCTCATCGATCTCGGCGATGTCATCGCGCATGTCTTCCATCGCGACGAACGCGAGTATTATAATCTCGAGAAGCTCTGGTCGGACGCGAAAGTCGTGGAATTCGCATGAGCCTGGCGGCCGGGACGACCGTCCGGCTCGAGACGGTGCGCGAGGCGCCGCCGAACGGATTCATCCTCACGGACGGCGAGCGCAGCGTGCTGCTGCCGTACGGCGAGATCGCCGGAGAACGGCCGAATCCCGGCGATCTGGTGGAAGTGTTCCTGTTCCACGATACGCTGGACCGGCTGACCGCGACGACGCGCAAGCCGCTGCTTCGGCTCGGCGGCGTCGCCAGGCTGAAGGTTGCCGATGCGCACCCGCGCTACGGCTGCTTCCTCGAGATGGGGCTCGGCCGGCAGCTCCTCTTGCCGAACGCGGAGCTGCCGCGGGAACGGGAGCTCAGGCCGCTGCCGGGCGACGAGGTGTTCGTCCGGATGGCGCACGACAAGTCCGGGCGGATCATCGCCGAACTGGCGGAGGAAGCCGATCTGGAGAAGCTGACCGTCTCCGCGCCGGCCGCCTGGTTCAACCGGACCGTCCGCGGTTGGGTGACGCGGCTTGTCAAGGCTGGCGCTTTCGTGTTCGTGGAAGGGGAAGCGTTGCGCGCCGGCGTGCTGGGACTGATCCCGCACAGCGAACAGACGCGGCCGCTCCGGCTTGGCGAGGCGTTCGAAGCGCGCGTGACGTACGTTCGGGACGACGGCCGCGTCAACCTGTCGATGCGGCCGCGCAAGGAGATCGGGCGCGAGGAGGACGCCGGGCGCATCCTTGCGTATTTGCGCGGCAGGAATACGGGAGCGATGCCGTATTCCGACGAGACGCCGCCCGATGTGATCCGGCGCAAGTTCGGCATCAGCAAGGCGGCGTTCAAGCGGGCGCTCGGCAAGCTGATGCGGGAAGGCGTCGTGCGGCAGGAAGGAAGCTGGACCTATCTGAACGATCAACAGGATCAGCCTTGATGCGCGGGATTCCGCCAGGGAAGCTTCCGGGACGGAAATGCAGTCACCCGGACGATCCGTGACGGAACGGCTGAACCGGAAGGAGTCTGTATGCGGGCCTACAGACAATTCGCTAGCGTCTATGACCGGCTGATGGAAGACATGCCGTATCCCGAATGGCTTCGGTTCGCCCGGCAATGCTGGGAACGGACCGGCATTCCGGAGACGGTCGTCGACCTCGGCTGCGGCACGGGCAACATCGCGATCCCGCTTGCCAAATCGGGGTTTCGCGTCTTCGGCATCGACTTGTCGGCCGAGATGCTGGCCGTTGCGCGCAGCAAATGGGACGCGCAGCCGCAGCGGTACTCGGGCGACGGCTCGATCCGCTGGCTGCAGCAGGACATGCGCGACTGGGAACTGCCCGAACGGGTGGACACGGTGGTGTCCTTCTGCGACTGCATCAATTACCTGCTGGAAGAGGATGACGTGGAGGCGGCGTTCCGCGCGACGCGGCGCGGGCTGAAGGACGGCGGCCTGTTCCTGTTCGACGTTCACGCGCCGCGGCAGCTCGAGCGGTACGCGGAGGAGCAGCCGTTCACGTTCAACGAGCGCGACATCGCCTATATCTGGACCAGCGAATATGCGCCGGAACGGCGGGAGATCGAGCATCATCTGACCATCTTCGCGCGCGACGGCGACGACGGCCGCTACATCCGGTTCGAGGAGACGCACGTCCAGCGCGCCTACGAACCGGAATGGATCCGCGGCGCGCTGATCCGGGCCGGATTCTCGCAGGTCGAGCTGTACGCCGACTTCAGGTTTGAGCAGCCGGACGAAGGCGCCGAGCGGCTGTTCTTCGCGGCGAAGGCGTAAAGGTGTGGAGCGGCCGTTCTTCGCGTGTCGGCGCAAAGGCGCCGAGCGGCTGAAATAAGCGAAAAATTTGCTTCTATTTTGGCTAAAACTGCATTCACAGACAAAATAAGAGAAATATTTTCGCTTGTTTTTGAAAAATCGGCCCAATTTGGCGGTTTTCGAAAAAAATAAGCGAATTTTTTTCTTCTATTTCGCTAGCTTTGGCCTAAAAATCGAAATATAGAAGAAAAAACTTCGCTTCGCTTATTCATCCCGTCCCAGGCTCGATGCTGCTCCGGATCCGACCGGGAAACCGTCGAAAAACCGCCCACCGGCACCTGAAGCCTGGCTGACATCCTTACCGCAGCTCCGTGAACCGACCCTGAACCGTTCCCGCAGCCGCCCACCCACAATCTGCCCCATAAATCAAAACAGCGTCAACTGCAAAGGAACGCAGTCGGAGCCGGTCACGGGAGCCTCAAACGGTTCGGCAGCAAACCCGTCTGTCCCCGGCCCCAATCCGTTCGCCGTCAGCCCGGACTCCGCCGCCTGTCCAGCGGCCCATCCCCCACGGCCGTCCACCGCAAATCCGTCCGCCGCAAATCCGTCCGCCGCAAATCCGTCCGCCGCAAATCCGTCCGCCGCAAATCCGTCCGCCGCAAATCCGTCCGCCGACAATTCGCCCGTCGCGGCCCTTCCGCTCACTCCGCCTGCCGCAGTCCGCCCGTACCGGCCGCCCGCCATCATTCCGCCATCCGCCGCCTGTCCAACCCGGTTCTCCGCCGTGTTCCGTAAAGCAGTCCCCTCGACCCGGCCCTCCGCAAGGTTCCGCTTCCCGGCCCCCCGGCCGATCAGGCCGCGGCGGCGAAACTCCGCCTCCACCCGCTCGCGCGCCGGACGGACGTAGCTGTCCGGCAGACCGGCCCTGCGGTAATACAGATTGCCGTAAACCGGCGCCAAATCCGGGTAATGCCGCTGCAGAGCACCGAAAAACCACTGTTTCACCTCCGGCGTCTGAAGCCGCAGAAAATCGACCATCGCCCGGTCCGCTCCGCGGCTCTTGCTCGCTTCGGCCAATTCCGCCGCGGCTTCGCGGGAATCGGTCAAGTACGGCAGCATCGGGGCGGCGAACACCGTCACCGGCACGCCCGCGTCGGCCAGCCGGCCGATCGTCTCCAGCCTGCGCCACGGCGCGGGACTGGCCGGCTCGAACCGCCGCCAGATCTTCATGTCCAGCGTGTGCAGGCTGATGTTGACCGACAGTACCCGCGCCCGGCGCAGAATGTCCAGGTCGCGCAGCACGAGCGGCGAGCGCGTCGTCACGCTGAACGGGACGCCGTATTCGGCCAGCGCCTCGATGCAGCCCCTCGTCAGCATCGTCTTCGCTTCCAGCGGCTGATACGGGTCCGTCGCCGTGCCGATCGCCACATGGTCGGGCAAGTTGCTCTGCCGCGCCAGACGGGCAAGCTGCCGCCGGAGAATGTCCGGCGCTCCCGCTTTCCAGTAAAGATGGCGCTGAAACGTGTCGTCGGCCGGCTGTCCCAGAAACGTGTGCGTGCTTCGGGCATAGCAGAAGCTGCAGCCGTGCTGGCAGCCGCGGAACGGATTGATCGACCAGTCGAACGGCATGGCGGGGACGCGCACCCGGTTCAGGATCGTTTTCGCAGCCATCGTTTCCACGTTCGGTCGCATGTCTGCCTCCAATATACGAACATTCGTTCCCATATTACCACAACATCCGCCGGAAAGCCAAGCGCCTGTTCACCGCCCCTTACAACGTACAGCCAATCAGCCGCATATCCGCCCAAGCTTGACACGCGCGGCACGCTGCCCTATAATCGGAATAACCATTTTCTGACCAGATTATGGCTGTGATGAGGAGCAGTAGTTCGATTCGCACCGGAACGAGAGAGCCGGCGGTTGGTGCAAGCCGGACCGTGCGACGGACGAACTCGCCTCGGAGCCGCATGCGTGAACCGGCGCACCTTCGCGCCGCCAGCGATGCCGTATGGCCTGCGTTACAGGCCGCGAGTGAACAGCGGCGAAGCACGCCCGCTGTTAACTAGGGTGGTACCGCGGGAGAAGCCTCTCGTCCCTAGCCGATGCGCTATGGATGGAGGCTTTTTTGAATTCAGGCGGAAAGCAACGGAAGGAGACACCAGCGAAAAATGGGCAAGGAAGAGAGACAGCACGGTTACGACCCCCGGACGATCGAGCCGAAATGGCAGGCGTACTGGGAGAAGAACAAGACGTTCAAGACGCATGACGACATGTCCAAGCCGAAGTTCTACGCGCTCGACATGTTCCCGTATCCTTCGGGAGCGGGGCTGCACGTCGGCCATCCGGAAGGGTACACGGCAACCGACATCGTCGCCCGGTACAAAAGAATGCGCGGCTACAACGTCCTTCACCCGATGGGATGGGACGCGTTCGGTCTCCCGGCCGAGCAGCACGCGCTGAACACGGGCGAACATCCGCGCGGCTTCACGGAGCTGAACATCAACAATTTCCGGCGGCAGATCAAATCGCTCGGTTTCTCGTACGACTGGGACCGCGAGATCAGCACGACCGACCCGGAATATTACAAGTGGACGCAGTGGATTTTTCTCCAACTGTACAAGAAAGGTCTCGCCTACGTCGCCGAGGTGCCGGTGAACTGGTGTCCGGCGCTGGGCACGGTGCTGGCGAACGAGGAAGTGATCAACGGCGTCAGCGAGCGCGGCGGCCATCCGGTCATCCGCAAGCCGATGCGCCAGTGGATGCTGAAGATTACCGAGTACGCCGAGCGGCTGCTCGAAGACCTCGAGGAGCTCGACTGGCCCGAGAGCATCAAGGAGATGCAGCGGAACTGGATCGGCAAGTCGCAGGGCGCCGAGGTGGCGTTCGCGATCGACGGGCATGAGGCGACGTTCACCGTGTTCACGACCCGCCCGGACACGCTGTTCGGCGCGACCTACTGCGTGCTGGCTCCGGAGCATGAACTGGTCGAAAAAATCGCCACGGACGCGCAGCGGCAGGCCGTTCAAGCCTACATCGACGCGGCGGCGCGCAAGAGCGACCTCGAACGGACCGATCTCGCGAAGGAGAAGACGGGCGTCTTCACCGGCGCCTATGCGGTCAACCCCGTGAACGGCGCGAAACTGCCGATCTGGATCGCCGACTACGTCCTGGCCGGCTACGGCACGGGCGCGATCATGGCCGTTCCGGCCCACGACCAGCGCGACTGGGAGTTCGCGAAACAGTACGATCTGCCGATCGTCGAAGTCGTCCAGGGCGGCGACGTAACGAAGGAAGCGTACGTCGGCGACGGTCCGCACGTGAACTCGGGGCTGCTGGACGGCCTGCGCAACGAAGACGCGAAGGCGAAGATGATCGAATGGCTCGAACGGGAGGGCAAAGGGCGCGCCAAGACGACGTACCGGCTGCGCGACTGGCTGTTCAGCCGCCAGCGCTACTGGGGCGAGCCGATTCCGATCCTCCATCTCGAAGACGGCACGATGAAGCCGGTTCCGGAAGAGGATCTGCCGCTCCTCCTGCCGGATCTCGACGAGATCAAGCCGTCCGGCACCGGCGAATCGCCGCTGGCGAACGCGTCGGACTGGGTCAACACGATTGACCCGGAGACGGGCATGAAGGCTCGCCGGGAGACGAACACGATGCCGCAATGGGCGGGCAGTTGCTGGTATTACCTGCGCTACATCGACCCGCACAACGACAAGGAATTCTGCTCGAAGGAGAAGCAGGCGTACTGGCTGCCGGTCGACCTGTACATCGGCGGCGCCGAGCACGCGGTGCTTCACCTGCTCTACGCGCGGTTCTGGCACAAGGTGCTTTACGACATCGGCGTCGTCTCGACGAAGGAGCCGTTCCACAAGCTCGTGAACCAGGGCATGATCCTTGGCACGAACAACGAGAAGATGAGCAAATCGCGCGGCAACGTCATCAACCCGGACGACATCGTGAACGAGTACGGCGCCGACACGCTCCGCATGTACGAGATGTTCATGGGTCCGCTCGAAGCGACAAAGCCGTGGAACACGAACGGCGTCGAGGGCACGCACCGTTTCCTTTCCCGCGTATGGCGGCTCTATATCGGCGAAGACGGTTCGCTCAATCCGAAAATTGCGGACGAGGGCGGAGATGAAGCGTTTACACGCACCTGGCACCGGACGATCAAGAAAGTGACGGAAGACTACGAGAACCTCCGCTTCAACACGGCGATCAGCCAGCTCATGATTTTCGTGAACGACGCGTACAAGGCGGAGCGGCTGCCGCGCAAGGCGATGAACGACTTCCTGCAGCTCCTCTCGCCGATCGCGCCGCATATCGCGGAAGAACTGTGGGAGCGGATGGGCCATGGCGACACGATCACCTACGAGCCGTGGCCGGAATACGATGAAGCCTGGACCGTCGACCAGGAGATCGAGATCGTCATTCAGGTGAACGGCAAGATCGTCGACCGGATCAAGGTGGCGGCGGACGCGCCGGAAGACGAGCTCGAGCGGCTGGCGAAGGCGAGCGGACGGGTGCGGGAGCTCACGTCCGGCAAGACGGTGCGCAAGACGATCGTCGTCAAGGGCAAGCTCGTCAACATCGTCGCGGGCTGATCCGGCGCGGCGGACGGATCAATGTTTCACGGCGAAAGCCTGATCGACTTTCGCCAGATCTTCCCGGAACTTGGCGTGCGTCGTCCGGATGAGCCGGTTGAAGACGCCGTCCAGTTCCGAATCGAGCAGTTTCAGCGCTGCCGCGGTGATGCCGCCCGGCACGGACACCCGCCGGATCAGTTCCTCCGCCGTAAGTCCCGCGCCGGTCAGCAGCCGCCCCGTGCCGAGCAGCATGCCGGCGGCCAGACGCTCGGCTTCTTCCCGGCCGATGCCCGTTTCCTCGACCGCGGCGTCGACGAAACGCTGCAGGACGAACGCCATGAAAGCGGGGCCGCAGCTCGACAGGTCGGAGACGACGCGGGTATACTTTTCGTCGACGCGGACCGGCTGGCTGATGTGCGACAGCAGCCCTTCCAGCATCGCCATTTGCCCGGGCTCGATGCGGCTGCCGTAGATGCAGAGCGTCACGCCGCTGAGCGCCATGTTCGTGATGCTCGGAATCACTTTGGCGACCCGGCAGGGAAGCCATTCTTCCAGATGGGCCAGAAGCACTGGACTGGTGATCGAGACGATCAACTGTTCCGGCTGCACGCTGGCCCTTATTTCGTCGATGACCGGCTTGAAATCGAGCGGTTTGACGCACAGGAAGACGAGATCGCGGCCGGCGACGGCTTCCGCGTTCAAGCGGACAACTCGCACCCCGGGATGGCGGATGGCGAGCCGCTCCGCCTTGGCGGGCGTCCGGTTCGCCACCGTGATGCACTCCGGCCGCAGCGCGCCGGAGCGGATGAACGCATCCACCAGCATGCCGCCCATGCTGCCCGTACCGATAAACCCGACATTCACCGTTGAACCCTCCCGTCCGAGATCAGTAAAACGGCCGGCGCCGCCCTTTTGGACGGGCGCATCCGTTTTGCGCAAAAGATAAGCCGTTATAAGCGCGAAACTTATGAATTCTTATCTTTCGGTAAAAAGCTGCTCTAATCAACTTATGCCCGCCCGATTGTCCGACATGACTGGCGCGGTGTTCGAAGGAGGATGTATGGAAAATGCGGATGCGGACGCAGACGCGGATGTTTGCCGCCGCCGGACTGCTGCTATTGGCCGCCGGATTTCTGTGGGGAGCGTTCAGGCACGAGAAGCCGGAACGGCTGCCGCCCGGTTGGGAGCCCGTGAACGATCGGCTGGATCTGTCCGTTTCCGAAGTTGCCGCGGGAGTTGGCGCGGATGCGCCTGCGTCCGCCGGAGAGGTCGTCTCGCACGGTGAACAATCCGGCGCCGGCGGCGGGCAATCCGGCGGCGGTGCGGATGAAGCCGCTGCGCCGAATGGTCGGGACGCGGCCGGCGGGGAGGGCGCGGCAACGGATCGGCCGGATTCGGCCGGCGGGGAGGGCGCGGCGACGGATCGGCCGGATTCGGCCGGCGGGGAGGGCGCCGCACCGGATCGTTCCGACGCGGATGGCGAGGTTGGCGCTCCGTCCGGCACCGCCGGTTTCGACATCAACCGCGCGACGGCGGAGGAATGGGACGAGCTGCCGGGCATCGGCCCCGCCAAGGCGCGGGCGATCGTCGACGACCGGGAGCGGAACGGGCCGTTCCGCAGCATTGACGATCTCGCGCGGGTGAAGGGGATCGGGCCGAAGCTGCTGGATCGGCTGCGGGAAGCGATCGAAGCGCGAAACGCTTCGGGCGGTTGAAATTTCTCACCGCGCCTCGCGCGGCCGCTTCGCTTGGTGCGAATCTGCACTTTATGGCCGCAAAGACACACCGCAGCTTGAGCCTGTTGCCGCGGTTCGGCGGATATGCGACAATGGGAATATTGGTGCCCCGCTGGAAATCGGATTTGAAAGGATCGGTGAACGAAAATGTCGCAATCGGTTGCCGCGCGCAAAGATTGGGATACCTATTTCATGGATATCGCCTACATGGTGTCGACGCGTTCGCGCTGCCTGCGGCGCAGGGTGGGCGCCGTGCTGGTGCAAGGCAAGAAGCTGCTCGGCACCGCTTACAACGGAGCGCCGATGGGCGTTCCGGACTGTTCGGAGGCGGGCTGCATGATCGCCGAGCAATACGAAGTCGAGATTGTGGACGGCGAGGAGCGCGTCGTCAAGAAGGAGCGTTGCATCCGGACGATCCACGCGGAGCAGAACCTGCTGCTGTTCACCGACCGGATCGACCGCGAAGGTTCGACGGTTTACGTCACCGACCAGCCGTGCTGGACATGCGCGAACATGCTTGCGAACAGCGGCGTCACCGAGATCGTCTACCATCGGCCCTATCCGAAGGACGCAGACAAGGTGAGCCGCCTGATGGGCCAGAAGGGCATCATCTTCCGGCCGCTGGAGTCGTATGAGCCGCCGGCGCAGGCCGCGGGCGGCATTGACGACAACTGACATTACCATTGGGAGGAAGCACCTCCGTGCGAAACCGATCGCACGGAGGTTTTTGTTTACGAAGGAGGGGAGACACCTTGTTCCGGAGGCCGCTTTCCGCGTTCGCGGCATGCTGGATTGCGGGCGGCGCTTCGGCCGCGACGTTCGGCCCGGCGGGCGTGCTGCTGGCCGGTCTGGCGCTTGCGGCCGCGCTTGCCGCCCTTGCGCTGGCGCGCAGGCTCGGCCCGCGGACGGCCGCGGCGTGCGTGCTGGCGTACGCGCTTGCCGCGGGCCAACGCGTCTGGACCGACGAGCGCAACGTGACGGAATTGGCGGACCTGGCCGCTGCCGCCGAAGAGGGCGAGCCGCCCGCAGCCGTCGAAGCCGTGCTGACCATCGACTCGGACGTCGGGATAGACGGGGACCGCGTCATGTTTCGCGCCAGGCTCGAATCGGTTGCTTACGAAGGCGGTACGCCTCGGAAACTGCGCGGCGAACGGGTGCAGGTCCGGATCAGGCTCGAGGAGGTAGCCGAGCTGGAGACGGCGTCGGCGTGGCGGCGGGGCGACCGGGCCGCCGTCTCCGGCGTGCTGGAGCGGCCCGGCGAAGCCGTCAATTTCGGCGGATTCGACTACCGCGCCTACCTGTACAGACACCGGATCCACTGGGTGCTGGAAGCGAAGTCGGCGGGCAGCCTGGAGCCGCTCGGCCGGGCCGGCGGCGCGGGCGCGGCCGTGCTGCGCGCCATGGACCGGCTGCGCGGGTCGCTGGCGGGCCGGATGTCGGCGCTCTTCCCCGAAGACCAGTCCGGCTACATGAACGGGCTGGTGCTCGGCGTGCGCGAGCGTCTCGACCCGGAGCTTTACGCCCGGTTCGCGGAGCTCGGACTCACCCACATCCTCGCCATATCCGGACTCCATGTCGGCGTATTCCTGCTCGGCGTCGGATTTCTGCTCCGCCTTCTCAAGCTGCCGAGGGAGACGACGCTGGAACTGACGGCGGCCGCCGTCCCGTTCTACGTCCTGTTGACCGGCGCGTCGCCGTCCGTCGTCCGGGCCGGGCTGATGGCGATGCTCGGGCTTGCCGCGGCGCGGATGAACCGGCTGAAGGACGGCATGAACCTGCTCGCCGCCGCCGCGTTGGCCATGCTGGTGTATGACCCGTATTATCTCTCCGACATCGCGTTTCAACTCTCCTTCGCCGTGACGGCCGGACTGATCGCGCTCGTTCCGCCGGTCAGGCGCGCGCTGCCGCCGCTGAAGCGCGGGCGGATGGTGGCTGATCTGCTGGTCGTCACCGTCGTCGCGCAGGCCGTGTCGTTCCCGCTGACCATTTTTTACTTCAACCGGTTCCATTTGCTGTCGCTTCCCGCGAACGCCGTCCTCGTGCCGTTCATCAGCTTCGTCGTCATGCCGCTCGGGACGGTGGCGATGCTCGTTTCATACCTCTGGCCGGACGCGGGCCGGCTGCTCGCCCGGGCGGCGGAGGCGGCGAACGACGCCACGTTCAGGCTCGTGGAGATGCTGGCCGACCGGCCGGAACTGGCGACGATCTGGCCTTCGCCGCCGCTCTGGTGGATAATGGCCTGGTACGGCGTCCTGCTGCTGATCGCGTCCCGGCTGCCCGACCGTTCGGCGGAGAGCGGCGAGGCGGCGGACGGCGAACAAGAGACGGTGACGCTCCCGCTTGCCGGATTGACGGACCATCCGTACGGCGGACCGTCCGGCCGTTCTTCCGCCGGCCGCCTGCGCCCGCGAATGCGAATCATCCTGCCGGCGGCCGCGGCCGCGCTGCTGCTCGCGCACGCCTGGAATCCCGGCCGCTTCGACCGGACGGCGACCGTTTCGTTCCTCGACGTCGGCCAGGGCGACGCGGCGCTCATCCGCACGCCTTCCGGCCGCCACATTCTCGTGGACGGCGGCGGGACGCTGCGGTTCGACAAGCCGGGCGAAGCGTGGCGCCGGCGCCTCGACCCGTTCGACGTCGGCGAAGACGTGGTCGTGCCGCTGCTCATGAAGCGCGGCGTCCGCCGGCTGGACCTCGTCGTCGCCACCCATCTCGACGCCGACCACATCGGCGGACTTGCCGCCGTGCTGGACAAGATCCCGGCGAATACGCTGCTGTGGAACGGCACGCTGTCCGGCAAGGAGGACGGGGAAGCGCTGCTCAGGCTGGCGGATGAGCGGGGCCTCAGGCTGATCGCCGCGCACGGCGGGCTCGAACCTTACAGGCCGGACGACGGCACCGGGCTGACGGTGCTGTGGCCGGCCGCCGAACCGCTCGCGCCGGACGGCAGGCTGCCGGTGTTGAAGGATCAGAACGGACGAAGCGTCGTATTGCGGATGGATCTTCGCGGTTTCACCTTTCTTTTTACCGGCGATATCGGTTTCACCGAAGAGCGCGCGATCATGGACGCACAGCCGGACGAACGCGCGAACCTCGATGTCATGAAAATCGCCCACCACGGCAGCCGCCACTCGACAGCCGCCGAATGGCTCGCCTACTGGCGGCCGCGGGAAGCGGTCATTTCCGTCGGCCGGAACAACGTGTACGGCCACCCGCATCCCGACACGCTCGGCCGGATCGAGACCGCGGGCGCACGGATCCGCCGGACGGATCGGCACGGCGAGACGCAATACCGGGTGCGGGGCGGCATGCTGTCGGTCCGGACGAAAGCCGGCGGACAACTGGCAAATCAAGGGTAACAGCTTGCTCCGGTATACGGTCTGTCGGATTTCTGTTATGCTTGAAGGTGGACGGAAGGCGGCCGAAAGCGGGACGCCGGAATGAGGCGTGAAGCCGGACGAATTCAACCCCTTCTACGCGTGCGATCTGCAACATTATTGCGGGCCGCTTCGTCAGAGAGGGTGCAAGAGAGGGGGATCCTCGTGGTAGAGCCGTCGCTGATCCGTGCCGCCCGTGAGGGCGACCGCGAAGCTCTGATCACGCTTTTGCGCGAAATCGAAACGCATGTTTACCGAACAGCCTATTATCTTGTCGGCAACGAACAGGATGCGATGGACGCTGCGCAGGAGGCTTTGATCCGCATTTATACGAAAATCGGTTCCTATGAGGAGAAAGCGCAATTCAAAACGTGGGTGCAGCGCATCGTGACGAACATCTGCATCGACAAGTTCCGCCGGAGCAAACCCACCGTTTCCATCGAGGAACACGAGATGGTGTTCGAAGGCAAGGAATCGGTCGAGGGCGAAGTGATGGCGGCCTATGCGGCGAAGGATATCCGCGAGGCGATCGACCGGCTGCCCGAACATCACCGCGCAGTCGTCGTGCTGCGGTATTTGCAGGATTTCTCGTACAACGAGATCGCCGATTCGCTGGATCTGCCGCTCAATACGGTGAAATCGTATCTGTTCCGGGCCAGGCAGCAATTGCAAGTCTTGCTCCGAGATTATCAGAAAGGCGGTGTCCGGGGATGAACTGTCAAGAGGTGATGGAATATATGCAGCGCGAGCTCGACGGCGATCTCAGTGTGTTCGAGTCCGTGAAAGCGCACGAGCACATCCGGCAGTGCGCGGATTGCGCGGCCATGTACGAGCGCCTGAAGCGGCTGTCGGCCGAACTGGAGAACTTGCCGAAAGTGACGCCGCCGATCAGCCTCGTGGACGCCATCCTGCCGAAGCTTGACGAGATCGACCGCGTCAATGCCGCAAGCGCGGACGCCGGAGCTACGGACCTCCCGGGTTCGGCGGGAACGACCGCGAGAACGTCGCCGCGCCGGCGGAACAGCCGTTTCTCGCTGCGCATTCTGAGCGGCGTCGTCGCGGCCGGCGTCGTCGCGGGCGTCTTTCTCGTGATGAACGATCCCGACCGGCCCCGTGACAGCATCTCCGGCAACTTCGCCGCCACGGAATCGTCCTCGTCCGGATCGTCCGGTCCCATGCTCATGATGGATGCCTCCACCGATGCGTCCGGGGCGCAGAAACGATTCGGCGCGGCGATGCCCGCCGACATCGCCGAGGCCCCGGCTCAGGGGACGGGGGCGGACTCGTCGGCGGATTCGCTCAAGCAGCCTGCGCGCGTTCCTTCGGGAGACGGCTTGACGGATTCGGGCGCCAGCCCCGGCTCCGGCTCCGGTACCGATTCCACCGAAGGAGAGAATGTCATGTCGCCGCCGGCCGTGCTCGACGGAGCGGGCGACCGCATCGGTGTGGCCGAGCCGGGCGAACGGACGGAAGACGACGTTCAGTTGGTCATAACCGGCTTCGTGGATCAATACGGGGACGAGCTGGTCGAATCGGTGTCTCCCGACGGCTCCTACACCGCCGTGTTCGCCGATTCCCGCGTCGTCATCTACGACCGGGACGGAAACGCGCGGTTTGAAGGCGAAGCGCGGCAAGGTTCGATCGCCGCGATGGGCTGGTCGGAAGACGGAACGTACTTCCGGTATGAAATCCGGCTCGAAGACGGAACGGAGGAGATCTACCGGATCGATCCCGCCGCGGGCACGGAGACGAAGGAATAGCGAATCATGCGATATCGGTGCACATTTCTTCCGCCGGCCGCGTAAGATAAGTTCAGGCGGACCGAGCGTGCCTTGATCGGTCCGACCATCCGCGGGGGGAGCCATGGATCTTCCCGCTGGTGTTGACATAGATCAAGGGCGGAGGGATGAAGCCGCAAGGCTCATCCCTTCGTCACGGCGGAAGAATGGGAAACGGAGGCCACATGAATCCAGGCGCAGCGGCGAAAGAGATGAACGCCGGAAGCTTCAGGCCGGTCTACGTGGTGTTCGGCCGCGACCGCTACCGGATGCAGGAGTTCGTCGCGTTCGCGGCGGACAAGCTGCTCGGCGAAGACGGGAAGGAACTCGGCCTCTTCAAATTCGACACGTCGGAGACGCCGGTGGAAGCCGCGGTCGAGGAAGCGGATTCGATGCCGTTTTTCGTCAGCCGCAAGCTGGTTGTCGTGCGCGACGAGACGGTGCTGGCGGCGGGCAGCAAGGAAGGCCGGCTGCAGCACGATGTCGAGCGGCTGCTTGCTTACTTGCGCAAACCGTGCGAGACGAGCGTCCTGCTGTTCGTCGTCCACAGCGACAAGCTGGATGAGCGGCGCAAAGCGGTCAAGCTGCTGAAGGAAATGGATGCGGTCATCGAATTCGCCGAGCTCGATGGCCGGGACCTCGTTCGCTGGGTTGTGCGGCGCGCCGCGTCCCAGGGGCGCGCGATCGGCGAAGAGACGGCGGATGCGCTGATCCGCCGGGCGGGCGCCAATCTGCAGACGCTGGCCGCCGAGACGGACAAGCTGTGCCTGTATGCCGGACCGGGGGGAACCGTCCGGACGGAACACGTCGAGGCGCTCACCGCGCCCGTGCTCGAAGAAGACGTGTTCGCGCTGGTCGACGCGCTTATGGAAGGCGATACCGGACGAGCCGTCTCGCTGTACCGGCAACTGCTCGAGCGGAAGGAAGAGCCGATCCGGATCGCGGCGTTGATCGCGAGCCAGTTCCGGATTATGCTGCAAGTGAAGGAGCTGGCGGCGCGCTCCTGGCCGAACCAACAGATCGCGGCGCAGCTCGGCCTGCATCCGTATCGCGGCGGAGAAGGCGCGCTCGTGGAGCGAAGAGCGGCTGGCCGAGCGGCTACGCGAGATCGCCGAGCTTGATTACCGGATGAAGACCGGGCAGATCGACAAGGAGCTTGGTCTGGAACTGTACTTGCTGAAGTCCGGCGCATGGCGGAAGCAGCCCGCCCGCGCATAAGGAAACCGGCAACCGCCGTCCTTACGGGGCGGCGGTCCGTTTTCGCGCTGAAATGTCAACGTCCGGCAAGGGAGGTTCAACCATCCAAAAACCAAAAAACGGCTGCGTCACCCCGGGAGGATGGCGCCAGCCGTTTTTGTCATGTGGTCACCCTGACATCAAGCCTGCGCTTGCAGCGCGTTCAGCTTTTGGGCCAGGCGGGATTTTTTGCGTGCGGCTTTGTTCTTGTGGATCAGGCCTTTCGTTACGGCCTTGTCCAGCTTCTTCGAAGCGGCGGCTACGGCGGCCTTGGCGGCTTCGAGATCAGCGGCTGCGATTGCCGTGTCGGCAGCCTTGATGGCCGTGCGAAGCGCGGATTTCTGGGACGCGTTCAGGGCGCGGCGCTTCTCGCTCGTCTTCGCGCGCTTGATGGCGGATTTGATGTTCGGCACTCGGTTCACCTCCCGGACAGCAAGCCATTCCTCATCTTGAGTCAACTTGAAATATTCTATCATGCAGTCCTTGAAAATGCAAGAGCCGTGAACCCGGCACGGTCCGGAACGCCCGACAGTACGTCGGGTGCGCTTCCGCCATATCGGCCGGATCTCGCAGCGTCACGGGCTGACGCGGAAGGTTCGCTCGTGAAAATCGGGATGCGGCGCGCTGATCGGCAGCAGGCGGTTTTTGCATCTTGCGCATAAGCGTCCGTCATCCGCCGCACAATAAGGTCGATCCTGTCGATGGAGGAATGCGCTGCCATGCACGACATCGAGTTGCGCCAATACGACATCCGCACCGACCTGGCGCTGGAAGCGAAAGAAATGGCCCAATCGGGCAAGGACGGCCGGCTGACCGGCATCACGACGGAGACGGTCGCCGAGGACGGCATCACGATCACGCGGATGAGCGTCGACAACGAAGAAGGGGCGAAGGCCATCGGCAAAATGGTCGGCCGTTACGTCACCATCGAGGTGCCGGGGCTCCGAAACCGGGACACGGAGCTGCAGGACCGCGTCGCCGAAGTGTTCGCGCGCGAGTTCGAGGCGTTTCTCGGGCGGATCGGCGTCAGCCGGAACGCGAAGACGCTGATCGTCGGGCTCGGCAACTGGAACGTGACCGCCGACGCCCTCGGGCCGCTTGTCGTCGAGAACACGCTGGTCACCCGCCATCTGTTCGAGCTGATGCCGGATCAGGTGGCGCCGGGCTACCGTCCCGTCAGCGCGGTCGCGCCCGGCGTGCTCGGCATCACCGGAATCGAGTCGAGCGACATCGTGTTCGGCATCGCCGCGCAGACGAAACCCGACCTCATCATTGCGATCGACGCCCTCGCCTCGAAAGCGGTGGAACGGGTCAACACGACGATCCAGATCGCCGACACGGGCATCCACCCCGGCTCCGGCATCGGCAACAAGCGCAAGGGGTTGACGCGCGAAATTCTCGGCGTGCCGGTCATCGCGATCGGCGTTCCCACCGTCGTCTACGCGTCGACGATCGTGAACAACTGCATCGAACTGATGGCGGAACATTTTCGCAAACAGACGGACAACGCGGCGCCGATTCTCGGCATGCTCCACTCCATTTCGGGCGACGAGCGGCTGCAGCTCGTGAAGGAAGTGCTTCAGCCGATGGGTCACGACCTGCTCGTCACGCCGAAGGAAGTCGACTCCTTCATCGAAGACATCGCGAACATCATCGCCAGCGGTCTGAACGCCGCGCTGCACGAAGCCGTCACCATGGACAACACCGGCGCTTACACCCGCTGAAAGCGCCGGTTCCCCTTTTTGCGCCCATCGCAATCTTCCACTCTTTTTTCCCGCGATTCTTCCGTTCTATGATCCGCGCCTCTCTCATAGACTGATAGCAAGATACAGCACTTGCTGCAGCCGATGGGGAGGAGCATCCGATGAAACGAATCACGGCTTATTGGCATCCGCCGCGGACATCCGCAGCGATGCGCAGACTGCTGGCGCAGTGGCGCACGTTCGTTCTGCTGTCAGCCTGCACGTTCGTCGCCTTCGTCACGGCCGGACTGGCCGGCATGGCGTTCCATTCGCCGTCCGCGGCGGATTGGCCGGCGATGAACGGCGCGGCGGCTTCGCTTCCGGAAGGCGTGCCGGGGGAATTGGCCGGCATGGAGCTGCCGTCGTTCAAGCCTTCGAAGCCGGGGAACGGAATCGACGGGAGACGGGCGGCGTCGTTCCTCATCCGTCTCATGACGGGCATCAATCCGCAACAGCCGCGCAGCCTGCTCGCCGGCGAGATGCCGGGTATGGGAAGCAGCCGCGCCGTGCTGCTTCGCCCGGGCAGCGACGGAGAGCAAGTCACCGGGCCGGAGGACCATCCGCCGCTTCCGGCGACGGATGGCGATGAGGACGCCGCTGCGCGCGATGGGGGCGCCCGGCCGGCTGAGACGGAAGACGTGCCCGCGGATGAGCCGTATCCGGGTGCGGCGAATTCGGATGCGGCGAATTCGGATGCGGTGCATTCGGATGCGGCGGCCGGCGGCGGTTCGGCCAAGGGAGGGCAGCCCGCGCCCGGTGCATCTGCGCAGGCGAAGCGGAAAGTCGCGCTCATCTATCATTCCCACAACCGCGAATCGTGGCTGCCGGAACTCGGGGAAGGCGCGAAGAACGCCGAGTCGGACGAGATCAACATATCGTTCGTCGGCAAGCGGCTTGCGCAGCGGCTGGAGGAGGCCGGCATCGGCGCGGTCCACGCCGACGTCGACTACGCCACGGCGGTCAAGGACTATCGCTGGGAACTTTCCTATAAATATTCGAAAGAGACGGTTCTGGAAGCGATGGCCGAGCACGACGGTCTGACCTACCTGTTCGATATCCATCGCGACTCGCAGCCGCGCGGCTATACGACGGCGACGATCGACGGCAAAGACTATGCGCAGGTTTACTTCATCATCGGCAAAGGAAACCCCGACTGGCGCGAGAACGAGTCGTTTGCGGCGGACATCCACCGGCTGCTGGAGAAACGTTATCCCGGCATTTCGCGGGGCATATGGGGCAAGGACGCCTCGAGCGGCAACGGGGAGTACAACCAGTCGCTGTCGCCGAAATGTCTCCTCATCGAGATCGGCGGCATCGAGAACACATTGGAGGAGTGCTACCGGACAGCCGACGCGCTGGCCGAGGTGATCGCCGAACTGTACCGGTCGGCGGTGGAGACGAACGCCGGAGTTTAAGCGGGAAGCGGGAAGGGGGAGGCAGGGATGCGCAAGTCCTGGCAGTACATGCTGCTCGGCGCGGCAGTCGCGTTTTTCGTCCTGTACGGCATCGAGTTGTCTTCGGACGGCATGGAAGATGTGTATGGTCCGCTTGGGCCGCGGTCGGTTGACCGAACCGAAACGGAAAGAGGCGGCTACGGCAACTACGTCGGAGGCGCTTACCCGGCCGGCACGCGCGGCGGAACGGTGTCGCCGCATCAGGATCCGTACGGCGCATGGCCAGGCGACGCGTACGGCGAAACCGGAACGGGGGACGCGCCGGATCAGGACGACGGCAACGCATGGCCTGAACGTACCGGCGGCTACGACGGTTACGGGTATCCGTACGCGGGCGCCGAGGGGGGCGGGGGAGCCGTGAGCCGGCTGGCGGACGGCACGGCCGGCTTGCTGCAGTCCATGGCGAAAGGCGGAATCCGTTTCATCGTGTCGCTGTTCGAGTCCGTGACGCAATGAAGCTCCATCCGCGGCGCTTGGACGCCCGGTCCGCGGCTTCCGGCATCGCGCATTGATGCAAGCCTCCCGCTGCTGATATAATAGGAGATCGAACGGCATTCATGCTCATGTTGGAGGATCTGCATGACGGACGCTCTATCCAGGCAGCGGAACATCCGCAACTTTTGCATTATCGCACACATCGACCACGGAAAATCGACGCTGGCCGACCGCATTCTCGAATATACCGGCGCGCTCTCGTCGCGGGAAATGCAGGACCAGGTGCTGGACAACATGGACCTCGAGCGGGAACGCGGCATCACGATCAAGCTGCAGGCCGTCCGCCTCAGTTATCGCGCCGACGACGGTCAGGAATACACGCTCCACCTGATCGACACGCCCGGCCACGTCGACTTCACATATGAAGTGTCGCGCAGCCTGGCCGCCTGCGAAGGCGCGCTGCTCGTCGTCGACGCCGCGCAGGGGATCGAGGCGCAGACGCTGGCGAATGTGTATCTCGCGCTCGACAACAATCTTGAAATATTGCCGGTGATCAACAAGATCGACCTCCCGAGCGCCGATCCGGACCGGGTGAAGCGGGAGATCGAGGACGTGATCGGACTCGACGCGAGCGAAGCGGTGCTCGCGTCCGCGAAGGCCGGCATCGGCATCAAGGAGATTCTGGAACAGATCGTCACGAAGGTGCCGGCGCCGAAGGGCGATCCGGACAGCCCGCTGAAGGCGCTCATTTTCGATTCCCATTACGATTCGTACAAAGGCGTCATCGTCTATGTCCGGGTCGTGGACGGCAGCATCCGGGCCGGCAAGCGGATTCGTTTCATGGCGACGGGCGCCGAGTTCGAGGTCATCGAAGTCGGCACGTTCAAGCCGCGGATGACGATCGTCGACGAGCTGTCCGTCGGCGATGTCGGATTCGTCGTGGCCGGCATCAAGAACGTAAAGGACACGCGGGTCGGCGACACGATCACCGACGCGAAGCGCCCGGCCGGGGAGCCGCTTCCGGGATACCGGCGCATCAACCCGATGGTGTTCTGCGGGCTTTACCCGATCGATACGCAGGACTACAACGATTTGCGCGAAGCGCTCGAGAAGCTCGAGCTCAACGACGCTTCGCTGCGGTATGAGCCGGAGACGTCGACCGCGCTCGGCTTCGGTTTCCGCTGCGGTTTTCTCGGGCTCCTGCACATGGAGATCATCCAGGAACGCATCGAGCGGGAGTTCAACATTCCGCTCATCACGACGGCGCCGAGCGTCGTCTACCGGGTGAAGCTGACGAACGGCCAGACGCTGGAGATCGACAACCCGTCGAACTACCCGGAGTCGGACAAGATCGACTACGTCGAGGAACCGTACGTCAAGGCGTCGATCATCGTGCCGAACGACTACGTCGGGGCGATCATGGAGCTGTGCCAGAACCGGCGCGGCGAGTTCGTCAACATGGAGTACATCGACACGTCCCGCGTGACGCTCACCTATGAGCTGCCGCTGTCCGAGATCGTCTACGACTTCTTCGACCAGCTCAAATCGAGCACGCGCGGCTACGCTTCGTTCGATTACGAGCTGTCCGGGTACAAGAAGTCGAACCTGGTCAAGATGGACATCCTGCTGAACAACGAAGTGGTCGACGCGCTCTCGGTCATCGTGCACCGCGACCGCGCGTACCAGCGCGGCAGAGTCGTCTGCGAGAAGCTGAAGGAGCTCATCCCGCGGCAAATGTTCGAGGTGCCGGTGCAGGCGTCGATCGGTTCGCGGGTCATCGCCCGGGAGACGGTCAAGGCGATGCGCAAGAACGTCCTCGCGAAATGCTACGGCGGGGACATCACCCGGAAACGGAAACTGCTCGAGAAGCAGAAGGAAGGCAAAAAACGGATGAAACAGGTCGGGAGCGTGGAAGTGCCGCAGGAAGCGTTCATGGCGGTGCTGCGCATCGACAAATAGAAGGCCGCCGCAGCCGCCGGGGGAATCCCGGCGGCTCGCCTGTTCGGTGCGGCGGATTTGACCGGTCGGCAACGGCGGTTCGGCGCATTTTTCCGTCAGAAGGAGTTGAACGGACTTGCTGATGCATCCCCCGAAGGCGCTCTACATCCATATCCCGTTCTGCAAGCACAGGTGCCACTACTGCGATTTCAATACCTATGTGCTTGAGGGGCAGCCGGTCGACGCGTATCTGAACGCGCTAGAGCGCGAGATGGAGCGCACGGTCAGCGCCCTGCCGCCGGGGCGGATCGACACCGTATTTGTCGGCGGCGGCACGCCGACGGTGCTGACGCCTGCCCAGATGGAGCGTTTTCTGGGCGCCGTACGCCGATGGTTTCCCGTCGCGCCGGACGCGGAGTTCACGGTGGAGGCAAACCCGGGCACGACGGGACCGGAGCTGCTCGCCGTGATGCGGGAAGGCGGCGTGAACCGGATCAGCTTCGGGGTGCAGGCGTTCGACGATGCGCTGCTGGAGCGGATCGGCCGCATCCACGACACGGACGATGTTTACCGCAGCATTGAGCTGGCGCGGGAGGCCGGGTTCGCGAACATTTCGATCGACCTCATGTTCGGCCTTCCGGGCCAGACGATGGATCTGCTGGCGGACAGCGTGCGGCGGGCCGTCGAGCTCGACTTGCCGCATTACTCGCTGTACGGGCTCAAGATCGAGGAGAACACGCTGTTCCATGTGCTCTACGAGCGCAACGAGCTGCCCCTTCCTTCCGAGGAAGAGGAGCTTCAAATGTATCTGATCATCATGGAGCGGCTCGAAGCGGCGGGCAGGCGGCAGTACGAGATCAGCAATTTCGCGCTGCCGGGCTTTGAAAGCCGGCACAATATGACCTATTGGCGCAACGAGCCGTACTACGGCATCGGCGCCGGCGCCCACGGCTATGCGCGCGGCGTCCGCCATGTCAACATCAAGGGCGTGACGCCGTACATCGAGGCGGCTGGTAAGCGGCTGCCCCGGCTGTCCGAGGAGCGGGTGGACGAGCGCGAGGCGATGGAAGACTTCATGATGGTCGGTCTCCGCATGCGGGCCGGCGTCCGCGACGCCGATTTCGCGGCCCAGTTCGGCGGCCGCTCGATCGATGACGTGTTCGGCGGCGTCATCGGACGGCTCCGGGATGCCGGCCTGCTCGAGCGCCGTCCCGACGGCGCCGGCTGGCGGCTCACCGAGCGCGGCATCCCGCTCGGCAATGAAGTGTTCGGCGCATTCGTCGGCGCGCTGAGCGGATGACATTCGCGCCTTGCGGCTTGATATCAGCCCATCTATGTTGAATAGGATTGGAATTCGCGAACGAGTTCCCGAAAAGGGATTCGGACAATTTCATCCGGAAAGACGACTTGCCGGAGACAGACGCTCAGCTTGTACCGCGGATCCAGATCGTATTGCCTGAAATAAACGGGTTCGTGTTCCAGCGACGTGACGAGTCTGATTTGTCCGTCGGGCGAGATGTGAAAGGCAAAGGCGCTCAAGGGAATGGACAAGCCTTTGCCAATGGATTTGATATAGCTTTCTTTCAGCGTCCAAAGTTCATAGAAACGATCAAGCCGCATCTCGGCGGGCAAGTTGTGCAGTTGTCTCACTTCCGGCGCGGCAAAAAAACGGTCCGCGATCGTCAGGTTGACCGGGGCAACAAGCTCAATGTCCAGACCGACGGGCAATGAATCGACCGCGCATATGACCCAGGCGTTTGAATGTGAAACATTGAAATGAAAATCATGGGAGCCGGCCAAATAAGGTTTGCCCCATGAATTTTTTTTGAAGCTGAGCTGGTTATTGTGAAGCGACAACATTCGGCAGGCGAGTGTGCGGACCAAAATTTCAGCCGCCAGCGATTGCCGGGCTGTCTCATGATGGCGGTATCGACAAATTCGCTCTCGCTTGTCAGGCGCTATACAGGAAAGCAGGTGATGGAATACGGATTCGGGTATTCGTTCATGGATGAAGGTGGCATAAATCTGTGCCATGTCACCACTTCCCGCGAAGAATCAATGAATCGCTACACTTCTTCAGTCAAGATTTGCTTCAGATCATTCACGTGCGATATGAAAGCATGGTTGTGATTGATGGCCAGCCTGACCTGCATCCGCAAAATGGGATGATGAATCGGTATTGCCATCAAAATTCCTCTTTCCCTTTCCTCGGAAATCGTCATGGATGGCAATATGGAGATGCCAAGTCCGTTCATGACGCATTTTTTTATGGCTTCGACGTTGCTGAAAATGAGGTCGAACTGAATGTCGTTATGGTACAGCACCTGCTCCAGAAGTTTGCGATAGACACAGCTTTCCTCGGTCATAATAATGCGATGGCCGTGCAAATGGCGAATTTCCAATGCATCAATTCTGGACAATGGATGATCCGGGGGAGCGATCAATACGAGAGACTCTTCTTTGATTGGGATGTTGATATCAGAAGCCTCGGGTGTCCATTGGTCAAGCAGGATGGCAACGTCAATGCTGCCTTCCAGGACAAAATGCTTCAATGTGTCTTCATTTACGGTCTGAATTTCCACATTGAGATTCGGATGGCGCTGGACCAGTTTCTGGATGTACGGGGGCAAATAGTAGGCGGCTATGGATTCAGTGGCTCCAATAACAAAACGATTATTCGTCTTCATGGTTAATTTCGTCTTGAAGCAATGGTAATCGTTGAGTATTTGATTGGCAAAATGGAGCAGCTCTTCACCCTGTTTTGTCAACTCGAAGCTGTACCCGACTTTCTCGAACAACTTGACGCCGAATTCTTCCTCCACTTTTTTGAGCTGAATGGAGACGTTGGCTTGGGTATAGCCCAGTTCCTTTGCGGCCTTTGACAAGCTTTTATATAAACAGACAACCTGGAAAGTTTTCAGGTAATTCAAATTCAACCTTCCATCACCCCATTTCTTCGTTTTTGCTAAACAACAGACTTATTTGTGTCATAATTCCAATTTATTTGTCAGTTTCAAGTCTATAACCCGCATTCGTTTCTTTCAACTCCCATACTTTTAGTTTTTCCCCATTATTTTTACTTTTCAGAACGCCCCGGCCTCAACCGGTTCCGCAACTTCCGCTTAAGCCGAATTCCGATGCAAAGCCCGCGGGGAAAAATGTCGATAGCGGCGGATTATTGTCGCTAAATTTTTCAAAAAATTTATAATATTATAAATTTTTTTTATAGTTAGACATAATAAAAGGAAACATGGTATAAATATAGTAAATTCTTCATGGAGAGTGACAAATCTCATGGATCTGTCGCGACTGAAAGGG
>Ga0310832_100433_pt1 | contig 33613 bp, 27 predicted proteins | sample WT_ome_7_FD_201303 | JGI IMG/M metagenome (GOLD analysis project Ga0310832, IMG submission 201303) | Sorghum-adapted microbial communities enriched on wild type (WT) sorghum from Joint BioEnergy Institute, Emeryville, California, United... ...
AGCCGGCCTTCGTGGATCAGGGTGCGGATCTGGTCGACGATCACCTGGGAGACCCGTCCCAGGCTGACCGGGCTGAACAGGTCGGCGTCCGGTTCTCCGGTCGAGTGTCTGGAGTCCAGCTTCATTCCATGCCGTCCTTCGCCAACCGCTGTGGTCGCGCCCCGCGGCACCCGCAAGGCCCATCGACGATATCGCGCGCTACCATGTCTTATGGTCATACCAATGACGTAGGCCCTGCACCGCACAGTCCGCCTTGCCTGGGAGCGTCCCGGTGACCGAACCGTCCGACCCGTCGCGCTTGCGCCGGACCGTCGCGCTGGCCTGCCGCATCCTCGCCAACGCCGGCCTGTCCCAGGACATCCTCGGTCACGTCAGCGTGCGCGTCGGGCCTGCGCAGATGCTCGTGCGCTGCCGCGGGCCCGCCGAGGAAGGGCTGCTGTTCACTGTCGAGGAGGATGTGCGGCTGGTCGACCTAAACGGGCACGGGGAGATGCTGGGGCAGTGGCGGGTGCCCGCCGAGTTGCCCATCCACGCTGAGCTGCTGCGGGCCCGGCCCGACGTGGACGCCGTCGTGCACTGCCATCCGCCAGCCGTCCTCGTCGCCGGTGTCGAGGGCGTGCCGCTGCGACCGGTCTTCGGCGCCTTCAACATCCCCGCCGCCCGCCTCGCGCTCGACGGGGTGCCGGTCTACCCGCGCGCCGCGCTCGTGCGTGACGCGCGACTCGCCCGGGAACTCGTCGAGGCCATGGGCACCTCAGCGGTCTGCATCCTGCGCGGACATGGGATCGTTACCGTGGGCTCCGGGGAGCACGCCGTCGAGCAGGCCGTCGTGCGCGCGTTGAACCTCGAGGTGCTCGCGCGCATCAGCGTCGAGCGGGCCCGACTCGGTGACAACGCCCCCGACCTCACGCCGGCGGACATCGCCGAACTGCCCGACCTCGGCACGTCGTTCAACGATCTCACCGTCTGGCGCTACCAGGTTGCCCGGCTCCGCCTGGCGGGGCTGGCGCTCGACCCATCTGGCTGACAGCGCGGCGAGACCAGCCGCTACCCCGGCCACCAGCAGGCCCGCCCGCGCCCCCCACTGCTCACACACCCAGCCGATGATCAGGCTGCCGACCGGCGTGCTGCCGAGGAAGACCATGCTGTGCAGGGCGATGACTCGCCCCTGCATGCTTGCCTCGGTGCCGAGCTGCAAAAGCGTGCGGGCCAACGTGTTGAAGCAGATGTGGGCAACGCCGAGGGCGACCATCACGGCCAGCGCGATGCCCAGACGCGGGGTGATCGCGGCGACCACGTTGACGGCGGCGAAGACCCAGGTCCACACGAGCAAGGACCGGGCGGCGACCACCTCCCGTGCCGCGCTGGCCAGGGCGCCGAGCAGCGCGCCGGCGCCGAGGGCGCTGGTGAGCCACCCGTACACGTCGGCGTCGCCGTGGAAGGTGTCGCGGGCGAACAGCGGCAGCACGACCCGATAGTTCTGGCCCAGGAGGGCGACCACGGCCACGACGAACAGGCACGCCCGCACCTGCGGGTGTCGCCAGGCGTACTGGAGCCCTTGCCGCACCATGGCCTTCTCCCTGGGCGGCGCGGGGAGCCGGCGCAGCTGCCCGGGATCCATGCGGGCCAGCCCGACGAGGACCGCCACGAAGGACAACGCGTTCAGGGCGAACGCCGCCCCGACGCCGACGACCGCGATGAGCAGACCGGCCAACGCCGGCCCCACCAGTCGGCCGGTGTTGGCCACGGTGGAGTTCAGCGCCTGAGCGTTGACGTAGTCCTCCGGCGCGACCATCTCGGTGATCAGCGAGTGGCGGGTCGGGACGTCGACGACCGTGGCCAGCCCGAGGCCGAGGGCAAGGGCGTAGACCATCCAGAGCTCCACCACGTCCGTGAACACGAGCACCGCGAGGATGGCGGCGAGGGCCCCGCTGACCGACTGGGTGACCATGAGGACGCGGCGGCGGTCCAGCCGGTCCGCGATGACGCCGCCCCAGAGCCCGAACACGAGCATCGGCAGGAACTGAAGCGCCATCGATATCCCCAGGGCTACCGCCGAGTCGGACAGGTCGAGCACTAACCAGTCCTGCGCGACCCGCTGCATCCAGGTCCCGACCACGCTCACCGCGTGGCCGACGAAGAAGCGGCGGTAGTTGGGCACGGCGAGTGAGCGGAAGACGCGGCGGTGGGCCCGACGCGCCTGGGCGATGAGGGCTTTACGCATACGGCGCACCGGTTCTCCTCTCCACGTCTGCGCTGAATGGTATTACCTTTGCCGAACCGACCGGGATCGACCGCCGGTCACCGTGCCGCTCTGCAGGGAAATCAACGAGAACGAGCGCGTCTCGGTCCGTTCACGCCAATGTAACGTTCCGATAACACTGTCTCAAAGGTTAGACCTTTAGTCCCTACTTGGCTCTACCCTTGCCCCAAGCAGAGGTCTCCGCCCGGTCGTACCCGCTGGAGGAATCGTGCGTGACGACTACCTACCCGGCGTACTCGCCAACGAGAAGCGCAATCGCGACGCGTCCGAGATCGCCGCGCGTGACGAGTTCAACAAGAAGCACCCGCCGATCAAAGGACTCGTGGTCCCGTATGACCTGCGCAAGATGGAACTGCCGGAACGGCCGTGGCGCAACAACCGAGGGCGCTGGTTCGACCTGGCCGACTACGAGGTGCTGAACGCGCACCTCGCCGAGCTCAAACCCGGAAGCGCCTCGGTCCGGCATCGCCACACGACCGAGGCGTATCTGTACGTCGTGAAGGGCCACGGCTACTCCCTGATCAACTACGACGACGACCCGATCGAGGTCGTGGAGTGGTCTGAGGGCACGCTCTTCGCCCCGCCGCGGTGGGCATGGCATCAGCACTTCAACCTGGACCCCAACGACACCGCGCGCTACCTGGCGATTCAGGACACCGGTCTGCTGCGAACCATGCGGTTGCACAACATCGAGCGGCACCCGGTCCAACTGGACCCGGAAGAGGGGGCGGAAATTCTCCGCGCCGCCATCGCCGCCGGCACCGTGCACGGCGCGCACACCGGATCCACCTCGGTCGTCGAGCCGGTCCGCCAGACGGACGCTGACTGATCGCGGTACCTAGCAGGAAGGACACGTCCATACCGTCGCCAAGCCGGCATCCGGATGCCGGCTGATCGCGGCATCTCGCGGGGGAAAGCCGTCCACACCGTCGCCGGGCAGGGGCGCCCGGGCCCAATCAACTCGCGGGAGAAGAGATGCGACACCGTACAAGACTCGGGGCGGTGGCGGCGGTGGCTGCCATCCTTGTCGTTGCCGGTTGCGGTTCCTCGCCGACCGCAGGCGGCGGTGGCTCGAGCGACCGCGCGACCGAGGCGGCGAGAAGGGCTCAGGAGGTCTACGACCGCATCAACGGACTCACCGGTGAGGAGCGGCACCGGGTGCTGGTGGAGCTTGCCGAACAAGAGGGGAAGCTCTCCATCTACACCTCGAACACCGACATGCAGGACCTGGTCGATGCGTTCCAGGACGAGTACGACATCGAGGTGAGCGTCTACCGGGCGAACTCCGAGTCGGTGCTGCAGCGCATCCTGCAGGAGCAGAAAGCGAACTACTTCGGCGTCGACTTCGTCGACACCAACGCCGGCGAGCTCAACATCCTGAACGCCGAGGGCCTGCTGTACCCGTACAAGGGTGAGTTGCGGGACGCGGTCCGCAAGGAGGGTCAGGCGAACGGCTGGACCGCGTCGCGCTTCAACGTCTTCGTCGTCGGCTGGAACACCAACCTGGTCAAGCCGGGTGAGGAGCCGAAGTCGTTGGAGGAGCTCGCCGATCCCAAGTGGGCGGGCAAGGTATCGATGGAGGTCGGCGACGTCGACTGGTTCGCTGCGATGTACCAGTACTACCTCAGCACGGGGAAGTCCGAGGCCGAGGTGCGCGACCTGTTCACCCGGATCGCGGCGAACTCGAAGGTCGCCAGAGGCCACACCACCCAGGGTGAGCTCCTCTCGGCCGGCCAGTTCGCGGTGACGGTCTCCTCCTACAGCCACACGATCGACAAGGCGGCCGACGCCGGGGCTCCGGTGAGCTGGCGCCCGGCCTCGGGCGTCCCGGTCCAACCGGTGGTGCTGCGCCCCAACGGCTTCGCTCTGATGAAGACGGCGGCCCATCCGGCGGCTGCGATGCTCTTCGCCGACTGGGAACTCACCCACGGCCAGAAGATCCTCCGGGACGCGTTCCGGATCGGCTCCGTCCCGGACAACACCGATCCGCTCGCCGGGCTCACGGTGATATCCGTGCCAGAGCAGGAGCTGCTTGACAACCCGAAGGAGTGGGACGAACTCTACGCCGAAATCATCCGAGCGGGACAGGAGATCAAGTGAACACCTCAGGAGTGCGGCGCGCGCGGATCTCACGAGCGGCGGCGCGGGCGCTTGTCGCCGGGCTCGCGGTCGCGCTCGCGGTGACCGGCTGCGGCGGACCGCCGACGGCCCGAGGGGGTAACACTGACAGCGAGCCGACCGCGGCGGAGAAGCTCTACGCCGAGATCGCCAAGCTCTCCGGCGAGCAGCGGCGTAACCGGCTGGTCGAGCTGGCCCAACAAGAGGGCACCCTGGACCTGTACACGTCGATGACCAGCGACGTCGCGGAGGCGGTCTCCGAGGCCTTCAGCGACGCGTTCGACATCGAGGTGAACCTGTACCGCGCCGGAGGAGAAACCGTCCTGCAGCGGATTCTGCAGGAGCAGAGCGCGGGGTTCCACGGCAATGATGTCGTGGAGACGAGTTCACCCGAGCTGTTCGCGCTGAACGCGGAGGGGGTGTTGGCGGCGTACGAGGGCGAGCGGCGCCAGATGGTGCCCGAGGCGGGCCGCTTCGAGGGGTGGACGGCGACCCGATTCAACCTGTTCGCGCCGAGTTGGAACACCAACCTGGTACCCGCAGGTGAGCGGCCCACCTCGTGGGAGGACCTGGCCGACCCGAAGTGGGACGGCAAGCTGTCCATGGAGCTCAGCGACTACGACTGGTACCTGACCCTGTACGGCTACTGGAAGCAGCAGGGCAAGAGCGACCAGGAGATCGACAAGCTCTTCGCCGACATGGCCAGCGGGGCGAAGGTCGTCCGGGGTCACACCGTGCAGGGCGAACTGCTCTCGGCGGGCCAGTTCGCGCTGGTCGCGTCGAACTACTCCTACATCGTGGAGCGCGCGAAGCGCAACGGGGCTCCCGTCGACTACCTGCCGTTCGTCGAGCCGGTCATCGCCCGCCCGAACGGGTTCGGGTTGATGAAGACGGCCAGGCACCCGGCCGCGGCGATGCTCTTCGCGGACTGGTTGCTCGAGGAGGGGCAGAAGGTCATCGTCGACGAGGGGCTCACCCCGGCCATCGTGGAGGGCGACGACCCGCTCAAGGACGTCGAGATCATCCCGGTGGACGTGAAGGCGCTGGTCGAGCAGGGTGACGAGTGGAGCAAACGGTACGAGGCACTCCTCGCCGGTGCCGAAAAGATCAACTAGAACGACGGACACCGCGCGGCGGAGCGTGAGGCGCTCCGCCGCCCATGCCATAAGCGGTATCGAAGGCTTCGACGAGAGGCAGGGCAATGACCACAGCATCACCATCGCTACCGGCGACGCCGGCCGCGGCGGCGCGGACACGGCGATGGTGGCCGAGCGCGAGACTGCTCGTCACCGCGGCGGTCGCGGCCGCGATCGGCTACCTCGCCCTGGTGCCTCTGTACTACCTGCTGTGGGGGACCTTCTTCGACGAGAACGGCTTCACCCTCGGCGGCTTCGCGCGCGCGTACGGCGACGAGCGGATGGGCAGCCTGGTGCTGAACTCGCTGTGGTTCGCCGTGGGCGCCGCCGTCCTGGCGCTGGTCGTCGGGACCGCGCTGGCCTACCTCAACGTACGTACCGACGTCCCGTTCAAGGCGTTGTTCTTCGCCGCGTCGGTGATTCCGTTGATCATCCCGGGAATCCTGTACACGATCGCCTGGATCTTCCTGGCGAGTCCGGAGATCGGGCTGCTCAACAAGTTGGTGGAGCCGGTCCTCGGCCCCGGGTTCTTCGACATCTTCACCGTGTGGGGGATGATCTGGGTCGAAGGACTGCACCTGTCGCCCCTCGTCTTCCTGCTCATGGTGGCGGCGTTCCGCTCGATGGACCCGTCGCTGGAGGAGTCGGCGCTCATGTGCGGGGCCACCCGGTGGCAGGTGTTCCGGAAGATCACGGTGCCGCTGACCCGTCCCGCCATCGTCGCCGCCGTGCTCATCATGACCGTGCGCTCCCTGGAGAGCTTCGAGGTGCCCGCGCTGCTCGGTCTGCAGAACGGCATCTACGTCTTCACCAGCCGCATCTACTTCGTCCTGCGCACCTATCCGCCCGACCTGGCCGGGGCCGGGGCACTGGCCATCGGGCTGCTGGTGCTCGCGATCATCGGCGTGGCCATCTCCAACCTGGTCGGCAGGGGCTCTGGGCGGGACTTCCAGACTGTGACCGGCAAGGGATTTCGCCCCCGCCGGATGGAACTCGGCAAGTGGCGTCCCGTCATGGGGGCGGTGATCGTGGCGTACTTCGTCCTCACGGTCGTGGCACCGCTGCTTGTGCTGCTCTACACCTCGCTGCTGCGGTTCTACCAGGCCCCGTCAGCGGCCGCGCTGCAGTCGGTGACGCTGGACAACTACCGCCAGCTTCTGGAGATGTCCCAGGCGATGACCGCGCTGAAGAACTCGGTGTTCCTCGGCGTGGCGACGGCCACGCTGGTCATGGCTGGCGTGGCGGTCGCCGCCTGGATCGTGGTGCGCTCCCGGATCCCCGGACGGCAGATCATTGACCAGCTCGCGTTCACACCGCTGGTCATCCCCGGTCTCGTGCTCGGACTCGCGCTCTCCTTTGTCTACTTGCGCAGCCCAATTCCGATTTACGGGACAATCTTCATTCTCTTGATCGCCTACTGCACGCGGTACATGCCGTACGGCATGCGGTACGCGGTCACCTCGATGCACCAGATCTCCACCGAGCTTGAGGAGTCGGCGCAGGTCAGCGGTGCCAGCTGGTGGCAGACCTTCCGTCGGGTGCTGCTCCCGCTGCTGACGCCGGGCCTTCTGGCCGGCTGGATCTACATCCTCGTCGTCTCGTTCCGCGAGCTGTCGAGTTCGATCCTGCTCTACAGCCCCGGCAACGAGGTGCTCTCCATCCTCATCTTCGAGCAGTACGAGAACGGCCAGTTCACCGTGCTGTCGGCGCTCGGCGTCGTCATGGTGCTCACCCTCGTCGTTCTCGTCGTCATCGCGTACCGGCTCGGCGCCAGGATCGGGCTGCGCCAAGACTGACCACGCGAGCTTTCGGGAGGACGCGTGCTGCGTATCAGCAATCTGGTAAAGACCTTCGAGGGGGAGCGCCGGCGGCGCTTCTCGCGGGGGTCATCGCACGACGAAGGCCGGGTCTACGCGGTCAACGACATCAGCTTCGAGGTCCGCGAGGGGGAACTGTTCACGCTGCTCGGCCCCTCCGGGTGCGGCAAGACCACGACCCTTCGCTCCATCGCCGGGCTGGAGCGGCCGGACTCCGGCGTCATCGAGGTGGGCGACCGGGTGCTGTTCGCGAACGGGCCTGGGTTGAAGCCGGTGAACGTGCCGGCGAACGAGCGGCAACTGGGCATGGTCTTCCAGTCGTACGCGATCTGGCCGCACATGTCGGTCTTCGACAACGTCGCGTTTCCGCTCCAGGTGCGCAAGCGCAGCCAGCGGCCGAGCAAGAAGGAGATCACCGAGCGGGTGATGCGGGTGCTGGAGACGATGGAGCTGGCCAACCTCGCCCACCGGCAGGCGACCAAGCTGTCGGGCGGGCAGCAGCAGCGACTCGCTCTGGCCCGTGCCCTGGTCATCGAGCCTTCGCTGCTGCTGCTCGACGAACCGCTGTCCAATCTGGATGCGAAGCTGCGGGAGTCGCTGCGCTACGAACTCAAGCGGCTGCAGCGGGAGCTTGGTATCACCTCGGTGTACGTCACCCACGACCAGGTCGAGGCGCTCGTGCTGTCCAGCTCGATCGCGGTGATGAGGGACGGCAACATCATCCAACGCGGGCGTCCCCGCGAGATCTACGAGCGCCCCAACTCCAAGTTCGTCGCGGAGTTCATCGGCACCTCCAACTTCATCAGCGGCACCGTCGCGGCCAGGGACGGCAACCGGTACACCATCGACACGCCTGACGGGCCGCTGGTTCTCGACTCGACTGCGTCACTGGCGAAGGGCGACGAGGTCATCGTCTCGATCCGGCCCGAGGCGATCGAGGTGAGCACGGTATCCCGGGCGGGCGAGGTGCCATGCGAGTGGACGGGAACCGTGCTGACCCGCGCCTTCCTCGGTGAAGCCGTCGACCACGTGGTCGCGGTCGGCAAGCACGAGATCCGCACCCGGGGCAACCCGTCGGTGTCGATCGAACCGGGGACCCAGGTCTACCTGCGACTGGACCCTGCCAGGCTGGCCCTGGTGCCGATCGACTGAGGCGACGTCATGGCTGTGCCCGCAGTGTTGCGCAACCGCGACTTCGACCTTTACTGGGCCGGGGTCGTCCTCTCCCAGATCGGCACTCGCGGCACGGTCGCGGCCAACTTCTACCAGGTCTACGAGCTGACGGGCTCGATCACCTACACCGGCCTGGTCGGTGCCGCACAGGCCGTGGCGCTGCTCATGCTCAGCCCGCTCGGCGGCGCACTCGCCGACCGCTTCGACCGCCGCCGGCTGCTGCAGGTCGCGCAGGCGGTGGCGATGCTGGTTGCGGTGGCGCTCGCGTGGCTCACCTTCACCGATCGGGCCGAGGCGTGGCACGTGGTGCTCTCGGTGGTGCTCACCACCGCGGCGGCGACGTTCGACCAGCCGGCCCGCCAGGCGCTGATCCCGGCGCTGGTGCCGCGCAGCCAGCTCGCGCAGGCCATCGCGCTGCTCAACCCCTCGCGGGAACTGGCGATACTGGTCGGCCCGCTGCTGGCCGGCATCTTCATCACGATCGCCGGGCCCGGTCTGATGTACGCGGTGGATGCGCTGACGTACGCCGCCCTCATCGGCGCGCTCGCGTTGTTGCGCATCCCGTCGCTGTCGTTCGCCGGTGAGCGTCGCTCCGTGCTGGGGTCCATCGCCGACGGCGCCCGGTACGTCCTACACCGCCCGCTGATCTACAACCTCATGGCGCTGGACCTGGCGGCCACGGTGTTCAGCGCGTACCGGGTGCTCCTGCCGGCGCTCGCGGTGGACGTGTTGCGCGTCGGCTCGACCGGGTACGGGGTGCTCTCCAGCGCGCCGTCCGCCGGCGCGCTGCTGGCCACGTACACGGTCTTCCGCACGGTCGAGCGCAGCCGCCGCCAGGGGCGGGTGCTCCTCGCCTCCACCGCGCTCTACGGAGCATGCGCGATCCTGCTCGCACAGTCGCCGGTGTTCGTCCTGGCGGTCCTGGCCGCCGGGCTGCTCGGTGCCTTCGACGCCATGGCGACCACGATCCGGCATGCCGCGGTCCAGATCGACACGCCGGACGAGATCCGCGGCCGGGTCACCGCCTTCTACCAGATGTCCTCGCGCGGTGGGCCAGCCCTCGGAGACGTGGTGGTCGGGGCCTTCGCCGGTGTGGTGGGTCCGGTGGCCGCGTTGACCGTCGGCGCGCTGGTTCCGATCGCGGTCGCGGGTGGTTTCGCGCTGCGGGACAACGTGGTGCGCGCCTACACCGGTGTGGTCGATGACGATGAGCTGCCAGCGGCGGCCACGGCGAGGGAGTCGCCGGCCGCCGCGGCCTCGACGAAGGAGCCGCCGGCCCCCGCGGCCTCCACGGCGGCGAAGAGGTCGTCGGCGGTGAGGCGGCCCGGGTCTTCGGCCAACTCGGGGTGACGGGCCACCGAGGCGAGCACGACCTTGCGGGCCTTCCGGCCGTCAAAGCCCGCGCACCGGCTGGCGAGCTTGGCGTGCAGCTGTCGGTCCTCGGCCAGGTGGCGCAGCGCGGGCCAGAGCGTGGCGAGCTCGGCCAGCGACGAGCCGATGATCCGGGTCAGCACCTCCTCGTCGGGCAGGTCGAGTTCGACGACGAGGTCCGCCCGGGAGAGGAAGGCCTCGTCCACGGCGGCGGTGAAGTTCGTGGTGGCGAGCAGCAGCACGTGCGGACACTGGGCGCGCAGCGCGTCCAGACCGGCCAGCAGGGCGTCGGTGGCCCGGTGCAGGTCGAACGGGTTGGTCTGCATCGACGCGGCGCTACGGCGCACCGCGAGCGACTCCACCTCGTCGATCAGCACGATCGTGTGCGGGCGCCGGGCGGCCAACTCGGGCAGCGTCTCGGAGAACAGGCGACGCACCGCCCGTTGGCTCTCACCGAGCATCTCGCTGGGGAACGCGTGCGGGTCGACCTCCACGAAGGTGGTCGAGCCGCGCCGGGACACCGCGGTGGCCGCCGCCTGGGCGAGGCCCTGGCACAGCGTGGTCTTGCCGGTGCCGGGCGGACCGGACAGCACGATCAGCCCGTGCGGCGGGCCGGACAGCGACTGCAGCGCGCGCCCGTGCCGCAGCACGAGCAGCGCCGTGCCGAGCAGGCGCTCCTTGGTGCCCGGCGGCACGATGATGGCCTCCCACGGCCCCTCGTGGTGGTCGGCGGGCAGCACGTGCAGTCCGCTGATGCCCGGCGGCAGGCGCACCTCGGTCACGTCGACCTCCGGCTACGGCCACGTGGGCCGGGTCAGCGGCGGCCACTGGATGGTCGTCGGATCGCCGGCCTGCATGTCCCGGATGTGTGTGGGCGGCTCCTCGAAGAGCACCAGCGGGTCGCACAGGGCGCGCATGGTCTCCAGCAGGCTGTCGAACATGTGCACCCGCACCACCTTCGCGGTCGCATCGGTGGCGTCGTTGAAGTGCTGATGCCACAGGAAGTGGTCGACGATGATCAGGTCTCCCTTCCGCCAGGGGTGGATCGTGCCGCCCTCGGGTTCGACGCCCAGGTACGTGTGGCCCGTGCCCTCCACCACGTACAGCCACGCCTCGCCCGGATGCCGGTGCATCGACTGCCCGCGGCCCGGACCGATCTCGAACATCGCCATGGTGATCCCGGAGGCCTGGTAGCCGATGGCGGGGTCGAGCAGGAAAGTCGTCCGGGTGCCCCGCGGCGAGTTGACCAGCTCAAGGTCGTCCCAGCTGGTGTGCAGCCGCCCGGCGCGCCGAGTGCGCTGCTCGCGGGCGACGCGCCGCACCCGGCGCGCGTACGGGTCTGTCAGCGGACAAGTAAGAATCCCCAGCGGCGGACAGGAAGGCTCCCCGCTGGCGGACAGTAGATCTCCCCGTTGATGGACAGATGATCTCCCCAGGGGCCTGCCGAGGCGCGCACGGCAGAGTGTGCGCACGTGAAGTCCAACGAGGAGATCATGGAGATTTTGGCTGCGTATGACCTTACGGGGAGTTACCGGAAGGCTGCCGAGTTAGCCGGTTGTGATCACCACACGGTGCGCCGGTATGTGCGGTTGCGGGGCGCGGGGATAGACCCGACAGCCCGCGCGGAACGCTCGAAGATCATCGACGGGTTTCTGCCGAAGATCGAGGAGTTGGTCGAGGCGTCCCAGGGCCGGGTCGGCGCGGACGTGGTGCACAAGAAGATCACCGGGATGGGGTTCGCCGGTACCGACCGGACCACTCGTCGGGCGGTGGCGGCGGTGAAGGCGTCGTACCAGGCGGGGCACCGGCGGGTGCTGCGGCCGTGGGTCCCGGAACCGGGCATGTGGATGCAGTGGGACTGGGGCGAGGGGCCGCGGCTGGATGGGCGGCGCACGTCGTTGTGGTGTGCGTGGCTGGCCTGGTCACGGTTTCGGGTGGTGATCCCGGTGCTGGACCGCACGCTGCCGACGGTGGCAGCGTGTCTGGACGCCACGTTCCGCGCGTTCGGCGGGGTGCCGACCTACTGCCTGACCGACAACGAGAAGACCGTGACGGTGGAGCACATCGCGCGGATCGCGGTGCGTAATCCGGAGTTGGTGCCGATCGGTCGGCACTACGGCACGGTGGTGCGCACGTGTTTGCCGGCCGACCCGCAGTCCAAGGGCGGGTCGGAGGCCACGGTCCGTATCGCCAAGCGGGACCTGGTGCCCACGCAGGTGAACCTGCGTGAGGGCTATCAGACGTTCGCGGAGTTGGAGCAGGCGTGCGTGGCGTTCATGGCGGAGGTGAACGCCCGGCCGCATCGGGAGACCCGCGCTGTCCCGGCGCAGCGGCTGGCCGAGGAACGGCTGCGGCTGCACCCGGTGCCTGACGCGCCTTACACGGCGGCGATCGGGCAGACCCGCAGGGTCAGCCACGACAGCACGGTCTCGGTGGGGTCGGTGCGCTACTCGGTGCCGCACACGTTGGTCGACACCACCGTGTGGGTGCGCTTTCACGGCGATGACCTGATCATCACCGGTCTGGTCGACGGCGCACCGGCCGAGGTCGCCCGCCACCAGCGCTCCACTCCGGGTAACCCTCGCATCGTCGATGCGCACTACCCGCCAGCGTCGCGGGGTGCGCGCACACCGAAGGCCGGCAACGCCGAGGAGGCCGCGTTCCTGTCCATCGGCCCGGGCGCGGCGGCGTGGCTGGTCGAGGCCGCGGCCGCCGGAGCACGCCGCATCCGGCCGAAGATGGCCGATGCTGTCGCGATGGCCAAGCTACGCGGCGCCCACGCCGTCGACCGGGCGTTGGGCACCGCGGCGATCGCCGGCCGGTTCACCGAAGACGACCTGCTGTCCATCCTGGAACACCAGGCCGACGGGCCCGATACGGCACCATCACGGGCGTCGGAGACGCACAGCCTGCAACCGGGCACCTCCGCCTGGGCCGCCTTCGGCGCCACCACGACCGAGCACACCAGCCAGCCTTCCTCGGAGTCGTCATGACCCTCACCCCAGCCGCCGACCACGCCCCGGCGACGACCCGTTGGCCGGCGTGCCGGTGGCCGCCGTCGTCCTGCGCGCCACCGCGGACCTGCTCGACCTGCTCGGGGAGTTCTTCACCCGCCGACCAGGCCATCCGCAGCAGGCTGGGCCGGTTCATCGCCAGCCGCGACCCGACCACGACTACGACCCGACCATCGAGGCCAACCTCACCCTGCACGAGGTGGCCGAGACCGCCGACCTGCTACACACCCTGACCGACAGCACCGGAGGACCCGCATGAGCACCGACACCACCACACCGGCCACCCGCCGCCTGGCCGCCCCCGCCGCGGCGGTGGCCGCCACCACCGGCGCCGCCTACGACGAAGCGATCACGTTGTCCCGGCGCCTGAAACTGCCCCACCTGCGCCGCGCCATGGCCGAGATCGTGCCCACCGCCAAGGCCCAACGCTGGGACCCCGCCGAAATCGTCCGCGCCCTACTGGCAGAAGAAGCCGCCGGCCGCGACGCGGCCAACCTGCGCACCCGCCGCACCCGCGCGGCGTTTCCCACCGGCAAAACCTTCCACATCTGGAACGAGACCGCCTCGTCCATCCCCACCCCCACCCAGCAGGCCCTACGCACCCTGGAATGGGTCGCCCGCCGCGAGAACCTCTGCGTGGTCGGCCCATCCGGCACCGGCAAAAGCCACTTCTGCGAAGCCCTCGGCCAAGCCGCCGTCGACGCCGGCATGAGCGTGGCCTGGTTCTCCATCGAAGACCTCGGCGCCCTCGTCAGACGTCACCGCGTCGATGACTCGGTCAGCAAAGCCATCGCCCGACTCACCCGCACCGACCTGATCATCGTCGACGACATCGGGCTGCTACCCGTCTCCACCGACGCCGCCGAAGGCTTCTACCGCCTCGTCGACGCCGCCTACGAACGCCGCAGCCTCGCCGTGTCCAGCAACCTGCACCCCTCCGGCTTCGACGAGATCATGCCCAAGACCATCGCCACCGCGACCGTCGACCGGCTCCTGCACCACGCCCACGTCGTCATCACCCAAGGTGACAGCCACCGGCTCACCGAAGCCACCACCGGACGCGGCGTCGTCCCCCTCACCTAACCAACCCCACCCGGGGAGAAAACCTGTCCACCCGGGGAAATCCCCTGTCCACCAGTGGGGAGATCAACTGTCCGCCACTGGGGAGATCTCACTGTCCCTTGACACGGGTCGTCGCCGTCGGCCGTCTCGGTGAACGCCGGCCGGCCGGGCAGCTCGGCGTACGGGGTGTGGCCGGCATCCTCGAGAACCGACATGCCCATGGTGGACAGCAGTGGCTCGCTGGAAAAGCTGAGGTAGCGTGCGGTGGTGTCGCCGTCGTTGCCGGATCGGTGCCACGCCCAAGCCGGCAGGTGCAGTGAGTCGCCGGGGCCCCAGTTGATGCGCTGGCCGTCGATCTCCGTCCATCCCCAGCCGGCGACGACGAAGACCGCCGCGTCCCACGAGTGGCGGTGGATCGTGGTGGTGGTGCCTGGATCGATCTCGTGCACCAGCGCGTCCATCGTGCGGGTGGGGCGGTCGCCGTCGGCCCCGACGTAGACACCCACCCGGCTGCCGCGAGGCGTGGGATGCAGGGTGACGTCCCCCACCGCGACGACGTCGCGGCGGTTGCGTCGCCACTCCTCCAGGAACTTGGCCCGTCGTTGCTTCTGCACGTGATAGTGGCTCACGCCGGTCGTGGTCCGTGTCGTCACCGCGCCCTCCAATGGAATTACCATTAGACCTACTACTCTGTCAGGTCTCGCTGGGGTCAACAAGATGTCGTCCGCGCGGACGTGGCGGCCGAGGTATCCACCGCGGGGTGCGCGCGCAGTACCGCTCGTACGCCGCACCGAAGCGCTCGCGCAGTCGCTCCTCGTCGCGGCGGACCCGCTCGCTGAACCAGTGCAGGTGCCAGCCGAGCAGGCCGACGGCGACCGGTGAGCGGGTGGTGAGCGCGAGTCCTGCCAGGAAGACGAGGTGCCCGCCGTACATCGGGTTGCGGGTCCAGGCGTACGGTCCGTCCTCGACGAGCCGCTCCGGCATGCCCTGCGACATCCCGGGCGGCCCGCCGGCGCGTCGTAGGCGGTAGGCGCCGGCGAGCCGGTACGCGGCGTAGCCGGCGACCATCAGGGGCAGGCCCGCCGGGCGGACCGGCCGACGCGACAGCGCCTGCTCGACCGCGACCACGAGCGGCCATAGCAGGAAGGTACGGGTCGAGGTGGACGACAGGGACGCGCGCACGGTGGGCCTTTCAACTCGGCGGAGCGGGGGAGGGAGCGCGTACCGCCAGCACGCTGGCGGCGATGAGCGCGCCGGCGGCGGCCATCGTGGCGGTGAGCGGGAAGACGACGATGGCGCACGCGACCGCCAGCGGGGCGGCGAACATGGCGGCGGCCCGGAAGGTGCCGGCGGCGGCGATCGCGTCGCCGCGCTCCTCGGGGTGCACCGACTCCGCGGCGATGGCCGGCCCGACCGTCTGCAGCGCGCCCGCGCCGAGCCCGGAGACGGCCAGCAGCATGGCCGCCGCCCACCAGGTGTCGGCGACCAGGACCACGGCGCCGGTGGCACCGCCCGCGGCGAGGGTGCCCAGCACGAAGGTGCGATCCAGCCACCGGTCGCGTACGCGGGCGACGAGCGCCGCGCCGGCCACGGAGGCGCCGTTGGCGACCGAGACGAGCGCGCCGATGGTCGACGCGGGCTGCGCCGCAGCCTCCAGCGCAACCGGGACGTAGCTGGACAACAGGCTGCGCCAGGCGCCCGCGCTCACGCCCGCCCAGCACGCCCGGTCCACCCCGGCCCGGCGCCAGATCCGAACCGGCGGGCGCGAGGCCGGGGGTGAGAAGGCGGGCAGCCGGGCGAGCAGCAGCGCGGGCAGCACGCCGACCGCGGCGATGGCCGCGCCCACGGCCAGCGCGATGCGTGCCGAGCGTTCGACCAGGACTCCGGCGACGACGGGCCCGAGGAGCAGGCCGATGCTGGAGACGAAGTTGATGGTCGCCAGCGCGCCCACCGCCCGGCCCGGACCGCGCACCACGTGCGTCTGGCTGCCGGTCCAGAAGCAGGCCCGGGCGGCGCCCTGCACGACGGAGGAGACGACGAACGGCACGACCGCCGCGGAGACCACGAGCAGGGCGCTGGACAGGCAGAGGCCGACGGCCGCCCCGACAATGAGCACCCAGTCGCCCACCAGGCGCATGACCGGGCCGAGCACCGCGCGGGTGGCCATCTGAGCCACGGCCGAGACCGCGGTGAACACACCCACCTCGGTCGGGGAGTATCCGGCGTGCAACGCGAGCAGCGGCACGGCGACGCTCGCCACGCCGAGGGAGCAGGAGAAGAGTGCGGCGCCTCCCGCGGACGCGGGGGCGTCCCACGAGGGGCGTCGGAGAAGGGCCCAGCCACGCACCGGGCAGCGTCAGGCGGTGGTGCCGGCCAGTCGGCCGGTGTCGGCGGTCGGGCCGGACGCCGGCTCGAAGTAGTGGACGTTGTGGTAGCCGAGGTGTTTGAAGACGCGGTTCTGCGCGTTGAACAGGCGCAGCGGCGTGTCGTCGGCGGCGAACAGCTGGCAGACGTGGTTCTGCGGGACGTAGAGCACGTCGCCGCGCTTGATCTCGTACCGCCTGGGCTCCCGCGCGATCCGCGCGTAGTACCTCTCCGCGATCTCCGCCTCGACCTCCCACTGCAGCGCGTACCCGCGGCCGTCGAGGACGTAGTAGACCTCGTCGGCCATCTTCCAGTACTTGCCGCTGCGGCTGCCGGTCGGAATGTCGAGTTCGAATGCGTCGATGCTGAAGATGCGAGCGTCGGTGCGTTCGGGCGAGGACATCACCCGTACCCGTCCGAGCGGGGTGTCCTCCCAGGTGGTGTCGGCCGGCGTGATGACCTTCTTGCGCTCGTGCACGTCCGGGGTCCAGATGCGCGACCAGTCCTCCCGCGGTCCGAACTCGTCCTCACGGTCGAAGGGGGCCGACCGTCCTTGTTGGATCAGGCCCAGGAACATCCACGTGCACTTGGCCTTGACCACGAGCGCGAGCGCGCGCTCGGGGTACGGGTTGAAGTGGCGGTGCACCGAATCGGTGTGGACGAAGACGAGGTCGTCCTTGCTCCAGTCGTAGCGCTGGCCGTCGTGGATCTCGTAGCCGCGGCCCTCGAGGATGTAGAAGGCCGCCTCGTTCTGGTGGCCGTGCCCGTGGTTCGACGACTCCGGGGGAAGCTCGACGAAGTGGACCTGGATCGTCTGGGTGAGGAAGTCCTCGTCGCCCGGGCCAATCCGCCACCAGGTGCGGCTCTTCTCGCTGTCGCCGGAGTGCCCGACCTTCGCGTCGTCGACGACGACGCTGTCGTCGCGCACCCGGTCGACCGACAGTTGGCGGCGTCGGAACTCGCGCAACCCGTACGTTTGCGAGGTCAGCCCGCGCACGAATACGCGTCCGTTGTTGCCCATCAGTCCTCCGATCGTCCGCCGGGCCGCGGGCGGGCCGAGGATGGCCGGTACCGGTGTGCCGAACGCGCCCGCCCATCGCGAATGGTATAACCCTTCTACCTACCAGGCAACGGCCCGTATCAGGGCAATGGCCCGCGGCCAGCGTGCGAATGAGGTGCGCGTCACGACGTCCAGGTCGAGGGCACCAGACAGGCGTGGTCGACCACGCCGTCACGTGAAGTCGAGGGAACGAGAAAGCCCGGCTGACCGACCTGCACCGGTGTGCGAGGCTGGAAAGCATGGGACAGCGTGTCTTGGGCGGCCGCTACGAGATCGGGGAGGAGCTCGGCCGCGGGGGGATGGCCACGGTGTGGCGCGGCCGGGACCTGCGGCTGGACCGGCCGGTGGCGATCAAGATGCTGGGCGGGACCGTCCCGGCGGAGCCGGGCATGATGCAGCGGTTCGAGCGCGAGGCCCGCACCGTAGCCCGGCTGGCCCACCCGAACATCGTCTCGGTCTACGACTTCGGAGACGAGGACGGCGCCGCGTACCTGGTGATGGAGCTCGTCGAGGGGGAGAGCCTCGCGGCGATGATCGCCCGCGGCCCGCTCGACGTGCCGCGGGCGCTGACGATCGCCGCGCAGACCTGCGACGCGCTCGCCGCGGCGCACGAGGCCGGGGTGGTGCACCGGGACGTCAAGCCGGGCAACATCCTCGTCACCCCTGGCGGAGTGGTGAAGATCTGCGACTTCGGCATCGCCCGGCTGCAGCGGGCGGCGGCCTCGCAGGCCAGCCTCACCGGTCCGGCCATAGTGCTGGGCACCAGCGAGTTCATGGCGCCGGAGCAGGCCTCCGGAGACCCGGTGGACGCCCGTGCCGACCTGTACGCGCTCGGCTGCGTGCTCTACGCGATGCTCACCGGCCGCCCGCCGTTCGTGGGGGACACCCCGCTCAGCGTGCTGTCCCAGCACCTGCACAGCGTGCCCGAGCCGCTCGCCGCCCGCCGCCCCGGCGTGCCGGCGGCGCTCGACGCGCTGGTGGCCGAGCTGCTCGCGAAGCGCCCCGACGACCGGCCGCGGGATGCGCGCCAGGTCCGGGCACGGCTGGCGGCGATCTCCGGCCCGGCGGCTACGCTCCCCATCACGGCGCCGTGGCCGACGGCGGCCGCCTCGGACTCCCCGGTACCCGGGCAGCCGCGCCGGCAGCCAGCGCGGGGAGCGGCCGCGGTGGTGCCGCCGACCCGGACCTTGCCGCTCGACCCGGCCGACGCCGGCGTACCGGTACCGGCCGGCGGGCGGCGGCGGTTGCGGGTCGGGCCGGCCGGGTTGGCCGCGGTGGCGGTCGTCGCGGCCCTGGTCACCGCGATCGCGGTGACCTTCCTGCCGAGTGGCGGGGAGCCCGGCTCGCAGGCGGGCGGCGCACCGGCGGGTGGTCCGACACCGGCGGCGACGGCGCCGGCCGATGTCGCCGACCCGTCGGCCACCGACGACCCCAGGAGTCTCGGCGATCGGCTGCGCGAGCTGTGGGGCAAACTCGACGGCGACGCCGCCAACGAGGTGCGCAAGAAGCTCGACGACGTGCTGAAACGGCTGGATCGTGGGCAGACCGACAAGGCTGCCGAGGACCTGGCCGACCTGCGCGAGAAGCTCAGCGAGCTGCGGGAGCAGGGCAAGATCGGCGATCGGGCCTACGAGGAGTTCAACCGGGCCTACGAGGAGCTGAAGCGGCGGCTGGACGAGCTCGCCGATCGCCTGCCGCAAAACGGCCGGGGCGGCTGAGCCGCCCGGCCGTTCTGGACGCGCTTTCTCCGGGTCTGGACGCGCTTTCTCCGGGAAGGTGCGCTCCCGGAGATCATCTGGCAGGCACTCTCCCCAGACATGCGGTGTGCTGGGCTCAGGCGCCCATGCCACGCTGCAGGCGCTCGGCCAGCAGCATCTTGCCCTGGTCGCTGGCCTTCATGCTGTTCTGCTGGATCTTGCGGAACCACTCCGCGAGTTCGCTGTCGCCTTCGCGCTCGGCGTCCTCGATGTAGGTCTGCATGCGCCAGGTGTTCTCCAGCGACATCTCCAGGACCTTCAGGAGGTCGTAGTTCTTGTCCTTCACCACGTGGGGAGGGGCTTGAGTAGTCATCGCACACCTACCTTCGCGAGGCCTGTTCCACGGTCTTTCGATGCACTACCCGGGCGGCCCGCCGATATGCGCGTCCACGCCGTATCCCCGCCTCGCATGGGCCCTCGCGTTGCGGGTACCCCCCGGGTATGACGGTGCCCGACATCGAGCGCAAGCGCCGGATGGCGCGTACGCTGCTCGGCGCGAACCGGCGGGGTTTCGCGGAAACGCTGGGGCTGCGGGTCACCAACAGCCCGGCGAATTTGTTCCAGCTGCTGTGCCTGTCGATCCTGCTGCGTGACCTGAGTGACTACCGGGCCGCGGCGCAGGCCGCGGGGGCGCTGCGGGGCGCCTGGGACAGCGCCGCGCGCATGGCGCGGTCGCCGGAGGACGAGCGGGTACGCGTGCTGCGGGAGAACGGCGCCGGACGCAAGGCGCAGGCGCTCGCCGCCACGCTCGGTGACCTCGCGCGGGCGGTAGTGCAGCGGTACGGCGGTGACCTGCGCCGGCTGCGGACCCAGGCGGGTCAGGACCGGGACAAGGAGCGCCGTCTGCTGACCGCGCTGCCCGGTGTGGACGATCGCGCGGTCGACCTGTTCTTCCGCGAGGTCCAGGCGACGTGGCGCGAGGTGGCCCCGTTCGCCGACAAGCGGGCGCTCGGGGCCGCGCGCAAGCTCGGCCTCGCCCGCTCGGCCGAGGAACTCGCCGACGTCATCCACGGCGTACGGTCGGAGAAGATCGCCTGGCTGGTCGGGGCGCTCGTGCGCACCGACCTGGAGAACACCTACGACCAGATCCGCGAGCCCGCCCGCGCCTGATTCCGCGTCCCTGTCGCGCGTACCGTCACCTGGTGTAGCCGGTCGATTGGTCCCAGAGCACGATGGCGTCGATGTCCGACCATGGCACGAAGACCTCGGGCGAGCGGATGAGCGCGCCGGGTATCGCACCGAGCGTCACTCCGGCCGCGTCCACCTTGAACGCCAAGCCCCGATGGAAGAGGGCGTAGAGCGTGGCCCAGGTGCCGCCTGCGCCGAGCACCAGGACGCCGATTCTCAGCACGATCGGCATGTCGGGCAGGAACAGTCCGGCGGCCAGGAAGGCGAGAGCCGCCGGCACAAGCAGGGATGTCTTCGGTGTCAGGCCGTGGCGAGCTTGATAGCTGTCGACATCGACGTTCACGGCGTCTGATTGTGACATGCACTGCCTTCGATGCATGCGGCGAGGCCGGCCGCATGAGGGGCAGCCATCGGGGATGTCGGCCGCGCGGAGGAGGCCGGTCACCCCTGATGGTCGCTGTGCCCTCAGCCACTCCGTGACGCGGTGACAGCCAGATGGCGCTGCGGCATCCGTCGTCCGGCTCTAGCTACCAGGCGGTAACGCTCGGTAGCGTCGCGTGCGTACTTGCTTCGTCAAGATGGGCATTGCTGGAAAACACTGGAGAACGTAGAGTCAACCCGTGGCCGGGTCCGCCGAAGAACTCGAGCGTCAGATCGACCGGTTGCGCGCGGCCGTACGCCGGGCGGTGCTGGCCGGCGACCGGGTGCGGGCGCGGGCGCTGCGCGCCGACCTGCGCCGCGCCGAGCAGGAGTGGGAGCGCGTGCTCGACGACCTCGCCGAGTCCGCCCCCGACCACCCGGTCGCGGACGATCATGAGGTTGTTGACAGACACGCCGGGCGTGTCCGCGAAGAAGCTCATGATCAACCAGGGCGGCGGGGGGTCCCGGAGGAGCCCGGCTCGCTGCTGTCCATTCGCGAGCAGGTACACCACGCGCTCACGCTGCTGTCCGTACCGGCGGCTCCGAAGCTGATCTGCGCCGTGCACGAGGCGTTCTCCGCAGGCACGATCGTCGGCGCGCGGCTGACCAGCCTGCGCCGCGACGAGGAGCGCTCGTTCCGCGCCGCCCCGTACGCCCGGCCGTACTACCTCTGCGCGGCCCTCACCGTCGACCTGCTGGCGCCCGCGCGCGGCCTGCTCGCGATCTCCACCTGGCCGATGGAACGCCGCATCGTCGGCCCGCTGAGCCCTCGGGTCCACTTCCTCACCGCCGCGATCCGGGTCGCCGAGCACATCGAGCGCCTCGCCGAGCCGGGGCGGGCCGCGCAACGGCTGCTGTGGCGGTTCGCCGCGAACATCCCCGGCGCCGCCGACGGACCCGGCGCGGTGGAGCCCGATGTCGTGGTCGCGGCCGCCCGCGCCGAACTCGAGGTGCACGCCGAGGCCGACGAGGCGCAGCGCCGCGAAGCGGCGGAGCGGGCGCGCACACAGCTCGACGACGTGCAGCAGCTCTACGGCAGCCGGCTGCGCATCATCCGGGAGGCCTCGTGAGCGTCGAGGCCCGGCTCGCCCGCATCCGCGGCAACACCCCGCCGCGCCACCACACCGCGCGGACCATCGCCGCGCTCACCAGCAACCCCGGCTGCTCGCGCCGCGCCATGCTCGACGCCGCCGGTGTCGACAAGGGACGGTTGGCGGAGCACGTCGCGTTCCCCATGCAGTGGGGCCAGTCGCAGTTCGCGATCACGCGGAGCAACGCGTTCGAGGCCCAGGTTAAGGCGAACGGCTGCGCGGAGCTACTGCGGCTGCTGCGCGAACGGCTCGGCCTGCCGATCCCCGAGGTGGCGTACGACGACTTGGCCGACGTGGGCGGCGAGGAGAGCCCCGAGGTGCGCCACGCCCGCTCACGGGCGCTGCTGGCGCGCGCAGCGGACGGCCGCGAGGGGGCGGGCACGCTCTTCGACCACCCGCTGCTGCGGCTGAAGGTCGGCGGCCGGTGGGTCTACCTGGAGCCGGATCTCATCGCGTTCCAGTTCCAGCGCAGGTTCCACGTCGTCGAGATCAAGTCGTTCCCGGTGATCGACGGTCAGGCCGACGGCGGCAAGGTGGCGGCGGCCGCCATCCAGTCCGCCGTGTACGTGCTCGCGTTGCGCGAGCTGCTCGACGAACTCGGTCACGACCCCAGCGTCGTCTCGCACGACGTGGTGCTCGTCTGCCCGGAGAACTTCGCGAACCGTCCGATCGCGACGCTGCTCGACGTGCGTAGGCAGTTGAGCGTGCTGCGCCGGCAGCTGTCCCGGCTGGAGCACATCGAGACGCTGCTCGACGCGCTGCCGCCGGACCTGACGTTCGACCTGGCCCCGGACGCCGCGGGCGTGCCGACCCGCCCCGCCGCCGACCTGGCCCGCGCGCTGTCCATCGTGGACTCGCGATACACGCCGGAGTGCCTGGCGACGTGCGAGATGGCGTACTTCTGCCGCCACGAGGCGCGCGGGTCGACGTCGGCGCTCGGGCGGACCGTCCGGGAGGACCTCGGCGGGGTCGAGACGATCGAGACCGCGCTCGGGCTGGCCGCCGGGACGCTGACGCCGTCGGACGAGCAGGAGGAGGCGGCGATCCTGCTGCGCCAGGCGGCGCGGCTGCGCGACGAGTGCCTGAGCCAGGCGACGCCGCCGATCGGGGCCGCGCCATGAGCGTGCTGACGTCGCTGGCACGGGCGCTCGCCGTGGACCGGGACGCCGCGCAGCCGATCGCCACGGTCCGCCACGTCCACCTGTCCGAGCGCCCGCTGGTGCTCGTACCGCTGACCCTCGCCGGCGAGGCGAACGCGCCGCTCGCCGCGATGGTCGGGACCGCGCCCGACGACCCCCGCCTGCTGGTCGTGGCGCAGCCGCGCAACCGCACCGAGCGGTTCGCGTTCGCCGCCGAGCTCGCCGTGATCGTGGTGTCCTACATAGACAGTTTCTGCGGGGAGCAGGAGACGGTGCCGGTCGACCGGGGCCGCGACACGCGCACCCGCTACGTCGACGCCCCGCAGATCCTGGTGCCCAACCCGGGCGGGATCGGGTTCGTCCGCCTGCTCGGCCGCTCGACCCGCTTCCGGCGCACCGAGGGGGAGTACGCCGTCGACCCGCTGGTGCCGGTGCTCGGGCGGTGGCTGACGTTCCTCGCCGAGCGGGCCGAGTACCCGGGCTCGGCGATGCTGCTCGCCACCACCGACGCGCTCGCGCTGCACTGGGCGACCGGGCAGAGTCACGTGGAGGACCAGAACCTCGCCGCCCTTCTGGCCTGGATCGACCCGCCGCCCGGCGTGCCGGCGTCGCGGGCCGCAGCCGAAGCCGAGAACCCGCTCGTGTGGCCGCCGGCCGGGCCGGCCACCGACCCGACGTTCGACAACGAGGTGCTCGCGCCGCTCGTCGCCGCGTACGACAAGGCGGTCGCGGCCGAGGACGAGGCCGCGCGGCAGCGGGCCGTGGCGGCGCTGGAGTCCGCGCTGCGCGGACAGCTGGAGCCGACCTGGCGGCTGATGTGGCGGGCCGTGGACCTGCTGCGCGCGCTGCCGCCCGGCGAACGGGTCGCCACGCGCTGGGCCAAGGACCGCGACGCGTTCACCGCGTACGTCGAGTACCTGCGCGACGGCGGGCCGCCGCAGGCGCGCCGCGACGGGGCGGTGGCGGCCGCGATCCGGCTCGACCGGATGGAGCGGGCGCAGGCGGAGTACGAGGCCCAGCGCGCCCTCGACGACCCGCTGGTGATGGCGGAGTACCGGCTGGTCGGCGAAGCGTTCGCCGGCACGGTGGTGGCGGCCGAACCCAACCGGGTGGTCGCGTCCGGGGCGCGGCGCAGGCTGCGGCCGCTGGTCACGGTGCGGACCCAGGACCCGGTACGCCTCGAGCCCGGCGCCGAGGTCCGGGCGGCTCCGCGCCTGTCCCAGACGGCCGTGGTCGTCTCGGTGTCGAGTGTGGACGACGGCGTCGAGGTGTTGCTGGAGCTCTCCGGCGGGATGGGCCGGTCGCTCACCCCGGCGCCGGGCAGCGTGCCCGAGGTGGGGGAGCGGCTGTGCTACAGCCCGTTCGGCGGCGGGCACCAGCCCGCGCCGACGTTCCCGTCGCGGGAGGAGACGCCGTGGACGCACGGCGGCCCGCCGCCGGAGTACGTGCCGACCGACGAGGACGCCGCGGAGGAGTGGTCGTGATCGTCTCGAGCTTCCTCGCCGGTCTGGACCCCGGAGGCCACCGCGGCGCCGTCGTCGACTCCCCGCCGGGCGCGGGCAAGTCCACCCTGGTGGTACGCGCGGCGGCGCACCTCGCGGGCCAGGGCGAGCGGCTGATGGTGGTGGCGCAGACCAACGAGCAGGTCGACGACCTGGTGGACCGGCTGGCCCGGCGCACGCCGAGACACGTGCTGATCGGGCGGCTGTCCGCGAGCGGGTACGTGCCGACCGAGCGGGTGACCCGGCACGCGTCGGTGCGGGTGGGCACGCGGGTCGACGACCTCGCCGACGCGGCGGTGCTCATCGGGACCGCCGCGAAGTGGGCCACGATCACCGAGGGCACCTGGCCGTGGGCGATCGTGGACGAGGCGTACCAGATGCGCTCGGACATGCTGCTGCGGGTGGCGCCACGCTTCGAGCGGGCGCTCTTCGTCGGCGACCCCGGGCAGCTGGACCCGTTCTCCACTGTGGAGACCGAGCGGTGGGCGGGGCTGTCCTGGGACCCGATGCAGAGCGCGGTGGCGGTGCTGCTGCGCCACAATCCGGACCTGCCGGTGCACCGGCTGCCGATCTCGTGGCGGCTGCCGCCGTCCGCCGCGTCGGTGATATCCGAGGCATTCTACCCGTTCACCGGGTTCACCGCGGGAACGGTGGAGGGCGAGCGGTCGCTGTCGTTCGCCACGAGCGGGTTCGGCGGAGGGCCGGTGGACGAGGCGCTGGAGATGGCGGCCGCCACCGGCTGGGCGCTGTACGAACTGCCGGCCCGGCACACGATCCGCACCGACGGGGAAGCGGTAGGCGCCTGCGTGGCGCTCGCGATGCGGCTGCTCGAGCGGGGCGCGGTGGCGGTGTCCGAGCGGGCGCGCGGCGGCGCGCGGGTCACCGCCGACCGGATCGCGATCGGCGCCGCCCACCGCGACCAGGTGGCGGCGATCCGGTCCGCGCTGCCTCCGGCCGCGGCCGGGGTCATCGTGGACACCGCCAACCGGCTGCAGGGCCGCGAGTTCGACGTGACGATCGTGCTGCACCCGCTGTCGGGACGCCGGGACGCGACCGCGTTCCACCTGGAGGCAGGGCGGCTGTGCGTGCTCACCTCGCGGCATCGGCACGCCTGCATCGTGGTGGCCCGGGCCGGCATCCCCGAGTTGCTCGACGCCCACCCGTCCACCGAGCCGGTGTACCTCAACGAGCCGGTCACGTTCCCCGACGGCTGGGAGGCCAATCAGGCCATGCTCGCCCACCTGTCCGCTTACCGGGTGAGGAGCGATCCGGGGAGATGAAGCCGCCCTTCGACGTGTGGGGTCATGACGTTCGGCCACGACTGATCCTGGGGAGCTGAAGTGAGCAAACTGAGCACCCTCCTCTCTCAGATCGACACCGGCACCATGCTGCTGCCGGAGTTCCAGCGCGGGTACGTGTGGAATCGCGATCAGGTACGCGGTCTCATGCGTTCCCTGTATCTCGGTTATCCCGTGGGCGCGCTGCTTGTGTGGGAGACCACCACCGATCCGGGGGCGGTGCGCGGCGGCGAGCAGGTCGGCGGCGGGGTGAAGATGCTGCTCCTGGACGGGCAGCAGCGGATCACGTCTCTGTACGGGGTGATCCGCGGACGCCCGCCAGCATTCTTCGAGGGTGACGCGTCCGCTTTCTCCGGATTGCGATTCAACGTCGAGACGGAGACGTTCGAGTTCTACCTCCCGGCGAAAATGCGCGACGACCCCACCTGGGTGGACGTGACCTCCCTCTTCGTTGACGGTCTCGAGCCCCAGATCGAGAAACTCACCCAGCACCCGGCGACCGCGGCCAAGATCGTGCCATACATGGCGCGGCTCAGCCGGTTGCTTCACGTGTTGGAACGCGAATTCCATCAGGAAAAGATCACTGGTGCGGACAAGACCGTCGATGTGGTGGTGGACATCTTCAACCGCGTCAACTCGGGCGGCACCAAGCTGTCCAAGGGCGATCTCGCGCTAGCGAAGCTCTGTGCCGAGTGGCCCGAGGCCAGGGCGACCATGCGTGAGCACTTGCAAACGTGGTCCAAGGCGGGCTACGAGTTCACCCTGGACTGGCTGCTGCGCAACGTCAACGCGGTAGCCACTGGCCGCGCGCAGTTTGATGCCTTGGAGACGATTAGCTCCAGTGACTTCGCGCACGCTCTGACGGAGACCGCCAAGTACATCAGTCACTTCCTCGATGTGGTCTCCGGTCGCCTTGGCCTGGATCACAATCGGGTGCTCATGGGTCGTTACGCGTTCCCGGTCATCTCTCGCTTCCTGCACTTGAAGGGCGGGAAGTTCACGGACGCGAAGGAGCGCGACAAGGTCCTGTTCTGGTACATCCACGCTGCTCTGTGGGGACGGTTCGCCAGCTCCACCGAGACGGTGCTGACCCAGGACTACGAAGCACTTGGTAAGGGCGGCGTCGACGCGCTTATCAACAACCTCGCCCGATGGCGAGGCGGGGATCTCACGATCGACAGCCAGGACTTCGAAGGTTTCGGCCGTGGGTCCCGCTTCTACCCGCTGCTCTACCTGCTTACGCGGGTGCTGGGCGCCCGCGACTTTGGTAGCGGCCTCGAGCTCAAGAGCCAGATGCTGGGTCACCTGACGTCGCTGCAGGTGCACCACATCTTCCCGAAGGCGCTGCTCTACAAGAGTGACTACAAACGAGCGGAGGTCAACGCGGTCGCCAACTTCTGTTTCCTGACCCAGCAGACGAACCTGGCAATCGGCAAGCGGCCACCGGAGGAGTACTTCGCGGAGGTTCAGGAGAAGCAACCGGGGGCGCTCGAGTCGCAGTGGATCCCGATGGACCCCGACCTGTGGAAGCCGAGCCGCTACCTGGACTTCCTGGCAGCGCGACGTGAGCTGCTTGCCAAGGCCGCCAACAGCTTCCTCGCCGAGCTGCGCGATGGCATCAGGCCGGCCGCCGAGCCGCTGGCCCGGATGCACGTCCTGAACGAGGAGGATACCGACGACGACCGCGTCAGCCAGGTGAAGGCGTTGGTGAAGGATCTCGTCGAGATGGGCTTCGCCGGGGCCGAGCTGGACACCGAGATCATCGACCCGCGGGACGGGCGGGTGATCGCTGTCGCCGAGGCCTTCTGGCGCGACGGGCTGCAGCCCGGGCTAGGCGACGCGGTCGTCCTCGAACTCGACCGAAACACCGACTTGTCCAGGCTTGAGGAGCTTGGCATGCACGTGTTCACCTCGGTTGAGGCGCTGCGCCGCTATGCGGCGCGACGTAACGCCGAGGCCGCCGGTGAGGTCGCGATGGGTGTCGACGATAATCCCGCAGCCCGGACAGAGCTATGACGAGCGGGTGGTAGTGGTATCCGAGGAGAGGTCAGCCCGTGCGTGAGGATTCGCCGCGGTGGGAGCAGATCAACCCCAGCCCGTTCGCGCATGAGCAGGACGGCCTGCGTGAGCTGGCCAGCTACCTGCGCGACGAGGACCCTTACCACGTCTGGGCGAACGTCGAGTTCGTCGGCACCGACGGCTCGATCAACGAGGTGGACGCCCTGGTGCTCACGCCGAGCGGCCTGTACGTGCTGGAGCTCAAGCACTGGCAGGGCGAGATCACCGGTGACGGTACGCAGTGGGTGCGCAGGGTGCCGGGTGGGCGGCTCGTCCCGGAGGACAACCCGTACATTCTGGCCAACCGGAAGGCGAAACGGCTGGCCGGGCTGATCCGCTTCTACGCCCGGCAAAAGGGGAGGGAGCACCAGACGCCCTACGTTGGCGCGGCGGTCTTCCTGCACGCGCGCAACATGCGTGCCCGGTTGGACGAGATCGGGCGCCAGCATGTCTACGGCCTGGACGGCCACCCCTCCGGTCTGCCCAGCCTCAAGGAGCTGCTCTACGCCCGGCCCCGCGATCCAGACCAGCTCATCGACGGCAACCGGGCACGGCAGATCATCGAGCTGGTTCGTGGCGCGAAGATCCGGCCGTCGGTGGCGGACCGCAAGGTCGGCCAGCTCCTGCTGTACCCCAAGCCGTTCGCCGAGGGCATCGGTTGGCAGGACTTCCTCGCCGGGCACGTGATGGACACCTCGCTCGTGCGGCGAGTGCGGTTCTACCTGACCAGCCGGGCGTCGTCGGAGGAGCTGCCGATCATCAGGCGTGCGGCCGAGCGTGAGTTCCGGCTGCTGCAAGGCATCCACCACCCGGGCATCGCCCGCGCCCACGACCTAATCGACCACGCGTTCGGCCCGGCCGTCGTCTTCGATCACGACAAGGACTCGGTACGGCTGGACCAGTGGCTCACGCAGCGTGGGGAGAAGCTGACGCTCGCCCAGCGGCTGCAGTTGATCCAGGATCTCGCCGAGATCGTTGACTACGCCCACTCGCGCAGGCTCGCCCACCGGGCGCTGCACCCCCGCGCGGTGTTCGTCTCTAATCCGGAAAAACCTCGTCCGACGCTGGTGGTCACCGACTGGCAGACCGGGGGTCGCCTCCCCGGGGCCACCCAGGTGACCCGGCTCAGCTCCTCGACCGACGGCGCTGGGCTGGAGTTGTTCTTCGACGACGAGGTGCGTCGCTACCAGGCACCCGAGGCCGTGAACCGGGCGGATGTACCGGGACATCAGCTCGACGTCTTCTCGCTCGGCGCGGTGGCCTACCGGATCCTCACCGGGCGTGCTCCCGCGGCGACGGCCGAGGAACTGGTCGCGGCGGTACGCGATGGCGGCCTCAACCTCGCCGCGGTGGTCGACGGGATGCCCGATTCGCTGGTCACCCTGATTTATGACGCCACCCGGGGCGACCCGGCGCAACGGTTGCCGTCCGTCTCCGCGTTCAAGGCCGGCTTGGAGGCGGTGTGGGACGAGCTGACGGCGCCCGAGCCCGAGCCGGTGATCGACCCGCTTGACGCGCACGCCGGTGACGTGCTCGAAGGCGGCCTGACCGTGGTGCGTCGGCTCGGCTCCGGCGCGACCGCCGTCGCCCTGCTCGTCGCTCAGGATAGCGGCGAGGGCCGGCGAGAACTGGTGCTCAAGGTGGCCCGTGACGAGCAGTACGCCGACCGACTGCGGGCGGAGGCCCAGGCACTGCGGAGCATGCAGAAACACTGGCTGGTGGCGGCGCTCATCGACGAGGTTGTCGTCGGTGGACGTACCGCACTGCTGCTGGAGAGCGCGGGCGAGCGCACGCTCGCCGAGGAGCTCGAGGGTGGCCGGCGGCTGGCCCTGGACCTGCTGGAGCGGTACGGCCGCGACCTGATGCAGATCGTGGAGTTCCTGGAGGGTCAGGGGATCTGGCACCGTGACATCAAGCCGGCGAACCTGGCCGCCCGGCCCCGCCCCAAGGACCGCCAACTGCACCTGTGCATCTTCGACTTCTCCTTGGCGGCGACACCGGCCGACGACATCACCGCGGGCACCACGCACTACCTCGACCCGTTCCTTGGCCCGCCGCGCCGGATGCGCTACGACGCCGCCGCGGAGCGGTTCGCCGCCGCGGTCACTCTCTACGAGATGGCGACGGGCCGGCTGCCGCGCTGGGGTGAGAACGCGAACCCGGCGGTGGTCAGCGACGAGGTGACCCTCGATCCGGCCGACTTCGATCCCGCCGTCGCCGATCGGATGGTGGCCTTCTTCGCTCGGGCGCTGGCCCGCGACGCGCGGCAGCGGTTCCACACCGCCGAGGAGATGGCCGACGCGTGGCGCGAGATCTTCAAGGACATCCGGCGCGTGCCGGAGCCGACCGAGGTGCCCGCGGTGCCGGCCTCGTTGACCCGCGAGTCTCCGCTGGACGCCATCGGCCTGACCGCGCGGGCGCGTTCGGCGCTGGAGCGCCTGGGCGTGCAGACCGTCGGCGAATTGCTCGACTACGAGCCGTCGGCGTTGACGCGGGCCAAGGGCGTGCCCGACGCGACGCGCAAGGAGATTCTCGCCCAGGCGCGTGCGCTGCGCGCCCAGCTACCCGCACCGGCCGCGAGGGAGGTTGATCGCCCGCTCGCGCACGGGGTGGAGGCCCTGTGCGAAACGCTGCTGCCCCCGGCGACCAGCCGCAACGCGAAAGAGTGTGAGGCGCTGCGGGTGTTGCTGGGCCAGGCGCCAACCGCCGATGGTCGCTTCTTGCGCTGGCCCGCCCAGGGTGAGGTGTCCCGGGCCACAGGGCAGGCGCAGCCGCAGATCTCGACGATGCTGCGCAAGCACGTCAAGCGGTGGCTGCGAGACCCGGCGCTGACGCAGGTGCGGGACGAGATCGTGGCGTTGCTCGACGCACGCGGCGCGGTCATGTCGGCCGAGGAACTCGCCGAGGCGTTGATCGCCGCGCGCGGATCGTATACCGCGGAGCCGAAGCGCATCCCGCAGGCGATCGGGCTGGTCCGCGCCGCCGTCGAGGCGGAGCTGGCCCGAGGTGGGGACGCGCGGCTGGCGATCCGCCGGTTGCGCGGATCGGACACCGTGCTCGTCGGGCGGGAGCCGGACGACCCGACCGCGGTGACCACCGCCGCGGACTTGCTGGCGTACGCGGTGCGGCTCGGCCGCCGGGCCGCGGACCTGGCCGCGATGGACCCGCTGCCGACGCGGCAGCGGGCGGTGCAGGAGCTGCGCGCGACCAAGCCGCCGCAGGGGATGCCGGCGCTGAGTGACCTGCGGCTGCTGCAGCTCGCCGCGGCGGCCAGCAACGAGACGGCGGATGTCAATGCGCAGGGTCAGGTGTATCCGGTTGGGATGCCCCCCGCCCGCGCGCTGCGCCTGGCGATGGGCAGCCTGGTCGGGCTGCGGTTGAGCGCCGACCTGGTGCGGGCGCGGGTGCGGGCCCGGTTCCCGAAGGCGCAGGAGCTGCCGGGCCGGCCAAAGCTGGATGACCTGCTGCGCGAGTGTGAGGTGCCGCTGGAGTGGGACGGGTCACTGGGGGTCTACGTGCCGAGGCACGTCAGCGCGGTCACCGGGACCCGTAGCGTGACCTCGCTGGCGCCGCTGGCCGGTCCGTCCGCCGCCGCGGAGGTCGACGCGAAGCTCGCCGCGGCGATCGAACGGCGCGCGTTCGTGGCGGTGCTGGTCCCGCTGAAGCACCTGGCCCGGGCCCGCCGGGCGCTGCTCGCTCGTCTGCCGCTGACCGAGGTGGACGTGACCGCGATCCTGCTGGACACGTTGCGTCAGCTCGGCTTCCCGTGGGAGGCCATCGTCGCGGCGGACACCGGTATACCGAACGACCCGGATTTCCGGGGCTTGACGCAGCTTGTGCACCACCACGTGGTGCCCGCGCTGGAGCGGGCACTCGCCACCGATGCCCCGGTGCTGATCACGGAGGCGGCGCCGCTGGCCCGCTACGGCGCGCTGCGGATCGTGCAGGAGCTGGCCGACATCAGCCGGCCCCGCCCGGCCGCTCGGCTGTTCCTGGTGCCGGCCCGCCGCCCGGAGCCTGCGATGCTCGACCAGGCGCAGGTGCCGCTGACGTCGCCCGGCAGCCAGTCGCTGTGGCTGCCGCAATCCTGGATCACGCCGACCGTAGAGAGGACGACCCGCAGATGATCGAGCTGAAGGCGTTGGAGGGCCAGGTCCGGCACCTGGTCGAGGATCTGCGAACGCAGGTCCCGGCATCGCCACAGTTGTGGTCTGAGCTGCACAAGGAGTACGCGGAAGCCCGTAAAGCGCAGCGTGTCGGCGGGACGTTCGAGACGTGGCTGGAGGACGTGCTCGATCAGGCGGCGGTGGCCTGGGTGCTGGGTTGCGTGTTCGTGCGGTTCTGCGAGGACAACGGACTGGTCAAGCCGCTATGGCTGGGCGGCTCGGAGCCGCACGCGCCAGCGGACCGGGCGGTGCAGAACCGCCAGGCCTACCTGATCAAGAATCCACGCCACAACGACCGGCACTGGCTGCGCGAGGCGTTCGGGTATCTGCGCGGGCTGCGCGCCACGGACAAGCTGTTCGATGAGCACAATCCCGTGTGGCGCTTCGACATTTCCGGCGAGGCGGCCGAGAAGCTGTCCGACTTCTTCCGCCGTGGCGCGGGTCGGACGTCGCTGCGCACGCCCGAGCTTGACACGCGATTCCTCGGCGACCTCTACCAGGACCTGTCCGCCCACGCCCGGGAGACGTACGCCCTGCTCCAGACGCCCGACTTCGTAGAGGAGTTCATTCTCGACCGCACGTTCGAGCCGGCAGTTCGCGAGTTCGGTTTGGCCGATACGAGCGTGATTGATCCGACATGCGGGTCGGGTCACTTCCTGCTCGGCGCTTTCCACCGGCTGATCAGGATGTGGAAGGAGCGAGAGCCGGCGACCGACATCCGCGAATTGACCCAGCGGGCGCTGCGCCAGGTGACCGGTGTGGACATTAACCCATTCGCGGTAGCGATCGCCCGCTTCCGTCTGATGATCGCCGCCTTGAAGGTTTGTGGCCTATCAAGTTTGGAGCGTGCGCCGGCGTTCGAACTGCGGGTGGCGACCGGAGACTCGCTGCTGCCGTGGGGAGACTTCAAGACGGTCGAGCAGACCGACCTGCTCGATGCGCTGGAGCGGGGGCCGGTCTTCGCCTATGCCACAGAGGACCCGGACCTGCTGCGGGATTACCTTAAGCCGAACCAGTACACCGTCGTGGTCGGGAACCCGCCCTACATCACGGTCAAGGACAGCGCTCGCAACCAGTTCTACCGCGACCTGTATCCATCGGTCTGTTATCGGCAGTACGCCTTGAGCGTGCCGTTCGCAAAGCGTTTCTTCGACCTCGCCGGGCGGTCCGACGAGCACGGCGAGGGCGCCGGATGGGTCGGCCAGATCACCGCGAACTCGTTCATGAAACGCGAGTTTGGCAAGAAGCTCATCAACGACTACCTCGCCCACGAGGTCGAGTTGACGGAGGTCATCGACACTTCGGGGGCGTACATCCCCGGCCACGGAACACCGACCGTGATCCTGATCGGCCGGTCGAACAACCGACGCCGACCCAGTACCGTACGGACAGTGCTCGGAGTTCGTGGTGAGCCGTCCCAGCCAGCTGACCCCGCCAAAGGGCTCGTGTGGAGCGCCATCACGAGCCAGATCGATCGTCCGGGTTCGGATTCAGAATGGGTTAGCTGCATTGACCTTCCGCGCTCCCAACTCACCACTCACCCTTGGAGTCTAAGAGCCTGTTGAAGAACCGGTGAGCACGTCGGGGGACAGATACGTCTGTCGATCTTCCCTTTGGGGTACGGCGTGTCGCGCTGACATGAGACGGGGTCGTCAGGTACGAGCACTGGCGACGAA
>Ga0310832_100437_pt1 | contig 33559 bp, 38 predicted proteins | sample WT_ome_7_FD_201303 | JGI IMG/M metagenome (GOLD analysis project Ga0310832, IMG submission 201303) | Sorghum-adapted microbial communities enriched on wild type (WT) sorghum from Joint BioEnergy Institute, Emeryville, California, United... ...
CCGCGATCGTCGCCCGCTTTACCGCCTTCATGCCGGCATGATGCCCGGCAATGCGAGGGAGGCCGCGGCTTTTCGCCCAGCGACCGTTCCCGTCCATGATGATGGCGACGTGTTCCGGGATGTTGTCCGGCTGCAGTTCGCCGTACGCCTCGGGCTCTCCGTCCGATCGAGACCGTTTGAAAAGTTGGAACATCTTCGTTTCCCCACCTCTGTTCGAAGCGAACGCAAAAATCCCCCTTCGATTGCGGGGGGCCGAATCACGCGTGCGATCACACTTCCATAATTTCTTTTTCTTTCGCGGCCAGCACCTTGTCGATTTCGGCGATATATTTGTCCGTCGCTTTCTGGATGTCGTCCTGGTAGCGGCGGGATTCGTCTTCGGAAATGCTCGATTTCTCCAGCTTCTTGATCTCGTCGTTGGCGTCGCGGCGAATGTTACGGATCGCCACCTTTGCTTCTTCGCCGTACTTCTTCGTCATTTTGACAAGATCGGCGCGGCGCTCCTCGGTGAGCGGCGGAATCGAGAGCCGGATCGTGCTGCCGTCGTTGGACGGAGTAAGTCCGAGCTCGGATTTGAGAATCGCCTTCTCGATGGCCGACAGCGAAGACTTGTCCCAAGGCTGAATGAGCAGCGTGCGGGAATCGGGCGTGTTGATGTTCGCCAGCTGATTGACCGGCGTCATCGTCCCGTAATATTCAACCTGGACGCGATCGAGCAAAGCCGGGGAGGCGCGTCCCGCCCGCAAAGAGGCGAGTTCCCGCTTCAGCGCGGCGATCGCCTTTTCCATCCGTTCATCCGCGTTTTTCTTGATCGATTGCGGCATTATTCCACACTTCCTTTCACGATCGTTCCGATTTTTTCACCCATGACGGCGCGTTTGATATTGCCGCTTTCGGTGATGGAGAAGACGAGCAGCGGAATGTTGTTGTCCATGCAAAGCGATGCGGCTGTCGAATCCATCACGCCCAAATTTCGGTTCAACATTTCCATATACGTCAGAAGCTCGAACTTTTCCGCATTCGCATCTTTGAACGGATCCGCGCTGTAGACGCCGTCCACCTTGTTTTTGGCCATCAAAATGACTTCCGCCTCGATCTCGGCGGCGCGAAGCGCGGCGGTCGTATCCGTGGAGAAGTACGGGTTGCCGGTGCCGGCGGCAAAGATGACGACGCGCCCTTTTTCCAGGTGGCGAATCGCGCGGCGGCGAATATAAGGCTCGGCGACCTGCTGCATCGTAATCGACGATTGCACCCGCGTCGGAACATCGATCTGTTCCAGCGCGTCCTGAAGCGCCAGCGAGTTCATGACCGTGGCAAGCATGCCCATATAATCCGCCGTCGCCCGGTCGATGCCTTTCGCGCTGCCGGCGATGCCTCTCCAGATGTTGCCGCCCCCGACGACGATCGCGACTTCAACGTTCAGCTCATGCACTTCCTTCACCTGCGCCGCGATATCGGCGATCGTTCGGGAGTCGATCCCGTATCCTTGCTGTCCGGCCAACGCCTCCCCGCTCAGCTTCAACACCACTCGCTTGTACTTCGGTCGTTCCACGTGGTCTCCTCCTATACCCGCATCTTCCGCTACAAAAGAAGGAACACGGCGTGTTCCTCTTCCCCCAACTGCGCACGGAAAGGACAACCAATACGCCGGTTATCGGGTATTGGTTGTCCGTTCACGCCCTTATTGTTTCACTTGAGCCATAACTTCTTCGACGAAGTTGTTTTGTTTCTTTTCCATACCTTCGCCGAGCTCGTAACGGACGAAACGGCGGATCGAAATTTTTTCCCCGATCGTGGCGATTTTTTCGTTCAGCAGCGTGCTGATCGTCTTGTCCGGATCCTTGATGAACGCCTGATCGAGCAAACAGTTTTCCTCATAATATTTGCCGAGGCGGCCTTCCACCATCTTGTCGACGATGTGGGCCGGTTTGCCTTCTTTCAGCGCCTGGGCCCGCAAAATTTCGCGTTCCTTGTCCAGCGCTTCCTGCGGCACGTCCTCGCGGGAAATGTAAAGCGGGTTTGTCGCCGCGATTTGCATCGCGATGTCGCGCACGAATTCGCGGAACGCGTCCGTCTTGGCGACGAAGTCGGTTTCGCAGTTGACTTCGACGAGAACGCCGATCCGGCCGCCGCCGTGAATGTACGAATCGACGATGCCTTCGGTCGCGATCCTATCGCCCTTCTTGGCCGCCGCCGCAAGCCCTTTCTCACGGAGAATTTCCGACGCTTTCACCATGTCTCCGTTTGCTTCTTCCAACGCTTTTTTGCAATCGAGCATGCCTGCTCCGGTTTTTTCGCGCAGTTCTTTGACCGCTTGTGCCGTTACTGCCATCAGTCTTATCCTCCTTATCGATCCCCTGATTGCTTTCCCTTTAAAAAAAGGGTGGCGAGAGGTTATATAACCTTCCAACCACCCTTTCGTCCGTCCAGCTTATTCGTCAAGCCGTCGTCTGCTCGCCTTGGTGAGCCTCGACAACCGCGTCGGCCATCTTGCCGGTCAACAGTTTGACGGCACGGATGGCGTCATCGTTGCCCGGAATCACATAGTCGATCTCGTCCGGATCGCAGTTCGTGTCGACGATGCCGACGATCGGAATGCCCAGCTTGCGGGCTTCCGCCACCGCGATGCGCTCCTTGCGCGGGTCGATGACGAACAGGGCGCTCGGCAATGCCTTCATGTTCTTGATGCCGCCCAGGAATTTCTCGAGCCGATCCATTTCCTTGCGAAGCAGAATGACTTCCTTCTTGGGCAGCACGTCGAACGTGCCGTCGGCTTCCATCTGCTCCAGCTCATGCAGACGTTTGATGCGCGTCTGGATCGTCTGGAAATTGGTCAGCGTGCCGCCGAGCCAGCGTTGGTTAATGTAGAACATGCCGCAGCGCTCGGCTTCTTCCTTGACGGAGTCTTGCGCCTGCTTCTTCGTCCCTACGAACAGGATCGTGCCGCCTTCAGCGGCGATCGATTTGACGAAGTTGTACGCTTCCTCGACTTTTTTGACCGTCTTTTGCAGGTCGATAATGTAAATGCCGTTCCGTTCGGTGAAGATGTAACGATCCATTTTCGGGTTCCAACGGCGGGTTTGGTGGCCGAAGTGCACCCCAGCTTCGAGAAGCTGTTTCATGGAGATGACTGCCATCTTCACGCACCTCCTTCAAATTGGTTTTGGGTATCCTCCGCCCTTCGCATCTTCCGCTGAGACTTCGGCACCGTCACCTTCCGAACGCGCAAGGCGCGCTCCGAACGCACAGACCCAAGCACCTTCAACGGAATTGAAAGGCGTGTGTGTTTTACACCGTCAATTACTATACCATAACCGAAACCGGGATTGCAACAGACTTCGCCGCCGTTCGACGGCCGAACTCCCACCCGCACGGCCGGCCTGAGCGAAGCCTGGTCCTCGGTAGCGGCGGGGATGGCGCATCCTATCGAAACCCAAACAAATACCGGGTCCCGTTTATTCGGATACCCGGTTAATCGATCGGTTTCGTTATTTGGTCCACAATGTCGAACACCGCGGGCGAATCTTTGAACGTGTAATATCCGGACCGGATGCGCCCGGTCAATTGGCGTTCGTTCAGCGCGTCGAGCAGCGGCTTCGCTTCCGGGACGATCTGGGCTTGCGCGAACAGCTCGGCTACGGAAGCGGCATCCATCCGCTCCGATATGTAGACGGCGCGGACGACCGTAACCTCGGACGTTTGCGCCGGTTCCGTTCCTTGTCCGGGCGCTTGCGCCGACTGTTCGGTGCCGGACGCCGTTCCGGAAGGTTCTTTCTCGGCCCCCTGTTGCAAAGTCGACTCGCGATCAGGCCCCTCGGCCTGCGCTTGCTGAACGGTCGGCGTCGTTTTCGGCTCGACCGGACGGCTCGTCGCCTTGTCCACCGTCAGCATCAGTTGAAGCAGCGCCGCGCCTGCAATCAGCCCGATGCCGAGGCCGGTTACAAATCGTCTGTTTTCAAACACGCGACTGCTCCTCCTGCTTGGCCAACTGAATGATGAGCATCACTTCGCCCTTGTTCATCTCCAGCTTTTTGGCGATATACTCCGTCGACTTGCCTTTGTCGTACAGATGAAAGACTTCCGCGTACCGTTCGCGAATTTTCATCGGCTCGTTCGGCTGCTGCTTGTTAGCGGCGGACGGCTCGCTTGCGGCCGCTGACTCCACCGCCGCGGCACTTGGAGCCGCAACGCGCAGGGTCGCTTCCGCCGCCACCGCTTCCGGCTCGGGGCGGGCGCGTTCGGCTTGAAGGAGCCTTAGCTGCTCGCCGACTTCGCGGTTTTGCCGTTCCAGCGCTTCGATGCGTCCTTGCAGCTTTGCCGCGTGCAGGTCGTGCTCCTTCTTCATGTCGGAGACGAGCCCGAGCAACTGCCGGTTCTCTTCCTCCAGCTCGTCGGAAAACTGCTTCATTGTCTGTTCGATCTCCGCCATGACGTTCGAATGGTTGCCGGAGCGTTTCCGGTTCGGGACGATTGCGGCATACACGACCAGCACGAGTCCCAGCAGGACGATGTAATGCCAAGGCTCCACGCGACTTCACCTTTCCTGACCCGTCGAATCGTTCGACAAGGACCGATTGCGTTTCGTATGATTTCGTAATTATAAGGATAAATCGATATGACGGCCTTTGTACGGATGATCGGGCGACGGGACGGACGAACCTTCGGCCGCCGCGCCGTTTTCCCCCGGTCCGGTTTTGCGGCGCGAGCCTGAGAACGAGCGGCCCCCGTTCGACCCGCGCGGCGAATCGTCGCGAATTTTGACGCCCGCGGCGTCGTTCACCTGAACGCTTCGCTTCAAATCCCGCTCGTTGCGGGCGATCGATTTCGCCGCGAGCGCCGCCTGATCGTAAGCCGGCTTGTGCAACAGCTGATTTTGCACGTTGCCCGCTTCGCTCGTGCGCGGGATGGCGATTTGCATTTCCACCGATCTCATGCTCATCCGAATGTCCCCCCTGCCGTCCGATACGTAACGCCGCGTTTAGCCGGTTCCTTCATGTCCGCAAGGTGCCTCCGCCGCCTCCTTAAACAAGAGGCAGCATGGCGATGTCGCCCTCGTCGTACACAAAGCGCACCCTCGGCGTCGGATCTTTCACGAATCGGGTATACCGGCCGATGACGATCTTCGTTCCGCCGTATATGGTCGAAAGCACTTCCACCGTGGCGCGTTCGGACTCCTCCAGCGTCTTCTCGATTTCATGGATGCGCTCGCGAATTTCCTGCTGCTCGTCGACCGTCTGCTTCTTCGTATGCGTCAGCTTGATTCGCATCGCCAGCCGGTCGGACGACAGCGTGCCGGCTGCTGCGTACTGGTCGAGCAAAGCAAGCGCCTTCTCCGTTTTGTCCAAGGCGTCCTGGACCCGCCGCAGATGCTGGCGCAACGCCGTCAGTTCGTTGCGCAGCTCCGGCGCGACGCCGACCTCGATCGCTGTAGGCGTTGCCATCGTATTGCCGACGGTGCGGGCGACGACGCGATCTTTCGCCTGAACGGTGCCGCCGACGATAAGCCCCTTCGCCCCTTTGCAATAGACACACCGGCCTGCCCGCACCTGCGAATGCATGATGCTTTGCGAGACGATCACATCCTGGCCCACCTCGATGACCGCGTCCTGGACGAAGGAGCTTCTCAGGTTGACGCCGGCGCGCAGCACCGCCTTGTTATGGCCGAGCACGCCTGCGCCGATCTCGATCGACCCTTGCGCCTCGATTTCCGCTCCCTCAATGCCGCCGGTCACGCGGACGTCGCCGGCCGCCTTCACCCGAAAGCCCGACAGCACGTTGCCGCGAATGACGACCGTGCCGAGGAAGTCGATATTGCCGGTATTGTAATCGATGTCCCCGTTGACTTCGTAGACCGGGAACACGTTGATTTTGTCGTTGTCCGTCTTGACGACCATGCCGTCGATCGCGGCGTAAAGCGCCTTATGCTCGCCATCGGCAACGACGTTTTTGCCGATCTTGAACCGCGCCTCCTTGCCTTTGCGCGCCGGAATCGTTTCCCCGGTCACCGTGCGGCCGGGCGTTCCTTCCCGGGCCTCGATCCGTTCGGCGATCAGCTGGCCTTTGCGCACGTTGCTCAGCCGGGTCACTTCCTTATAATCGACCGTGCCGTCCTCGTTCTCGACCGGTCCCCGCCTCACCGCTTCTTCCCCGTACAGGCAACGAATCGATCCGTCGATGCCGGGACCCGGCGAATCCCCGACCGCGACGACGACCGGCTGCTGCACAAACGCGACCGGCTCGCGGACGAGCCGTTCGACGACGTCTTGCCGGATGCCGTAAACAATGGAATGATTTTGAAGCAGACGAAGCACGTCCTGGACCGTGTACGGGAATCGTTCCGGCATCTTGACGATTTGGACGGAGGCGGATAATCGATCTTCGGCCAAGCTTACGTGCACGCATTGGTCCAGAGGCAATACGGTGGACAAGACAATCTCCCCTTTTTCACGCTTTCCTTACGGCTGCATCAACTGATGCTTCCAGCGTCCGAGCGCTCCCCGCAGACGGAGAATCGCCTTGGAATGCAGCTGCGATATGCGCGAAGGCGAAAGCGACATTACGTCGGCGATTTCGCTTAGGGAAAGTTCCTCGAAGTAAAACAACGAGATGACGGTTCTTTCTTTCTCCGTCAGCTTGTCGATTGCCTTGGCCAACGATTCTTTCAGAAAAAACTCGTTCACCTTATACTCGGGATTTATCGCCTTCTCGTCAATCATGAGCGACAGCCGCGTTTCGGACTCTTCTTCCCGGATCGGATCGTCGAAGGAACAGACCGTCGCGATCGCGATTTCCTGAAGCATCTGCTGAAATTCTTTGGTGCTAACGTTCAAATACGCGCTGATCTCGGCGTCGGTGACGGAACGCAAATAGTGCTGCTCCAGCTTCTGGTAGGCGTCCTCGATCCGCTTCGCCTTCTCCCGGACGGAGCGCGGTACCCAATCCCCTTGCCGGAGCCCGTCGATCATCGCGCCGCGTATGCGCCACGAGGCGTACGTTTCGAACTGAAGCCCGCGCTCGTAATCGAACTTCTCGATGGCGTCGATCAGCCCCATTATACCATAACTGGCCAAATCGTCCCTAGAAACGTTTTTGGGCAGCCCGATCGCAAGCCGTCCGACCGCGTAATCGACCAGAGGCAAGTACCGTTCGATCAACTCCTGCTTCGCCGAAAGCGCACCTTCGCTTTTCCATTGCTTCCACAGCTCGTAATGGGACAAAGGGGATGGCTTGGATTGAATCATCCGCTCGCTCTCCTTACTCTTCTGTCACTCTCCGCAGCGCCTTGGCCAGTTGCTCCGCATCTTCCGCGGATACGGACTTTAGCCGTTTCGGCGCAAGCGGCTTGAACACGTCGTCCGGAGCGGGATCTTGCAGTTGCTCCTTGATCAGTTCGTTGAGCTGCTCCCGTTCCTCCGGCGTTGCCGCGTCGACCGTCGTGCCGACGGTCGTCTCCGCAGAATCCTCTTCCGTCCCCGGAGCGGCCGCCTTCAATCCGACGAGCGTCCCGAGCGCCCATCGCAAGGCGAAACCGACCACGAACAGAATGAGGAAACCGTACGCGCTGTTCAGCAGTGTCCTGGCGATAAAGTTGTGGCCAACCGACAGGGCGAACGTCAGCACAAAGCCGACCGCCCCAAGCACGAAATTCCAACGCAACGATCCGATCATGGCTACAGTTCCTTGACTCCTTGTTGTACGGTTCGTACGACCAACAGACCCCTATCGGCGTAAAATTCGATCGTTCGGCCGACGCTCCCGCCCGTATCCTCGGCGACGACCGGAATGGCGAGCCGCATCAGCTGCTCCTTGCAAGCTTCCGCGTTGCGGGGACCGATCCGCATCGAATCGTGAACCGCGTTGAACGCGAACATTTGCGCGCCCCCCGCCAGCTTGGCGACCATGCGCGGGACGGAGGCGCCGAGGCGCACCATCTGCTCGACCATCTCGGGAATCGCCGTATCGGCGTACTTCGCCTTGTTGAGCACCCCTTCCCTGGCGATGCTCGAGTCGGGCAACATGATGTGCGCCATGCCGGCCGTCTTCGTCTTGGGATCATAGAGCGTAACCCCAACGCAGGAGCCGAGCCCGGTCGTCTTCAGCACGCCTCCGCCACTCGTTACCTGCAAGTCGGCCATTCCCACCTTGATCAGCGCGCCCTGGGTCATTCGAGCGGGACTCCCAACGCGCGGAATAACTTGCCGAACGAGTCCGGATCGGGGACGAGGAACACATGGCCTTCGACTTCGTCGTCCCCTTCGAAAAACTTCGTGTCGATAAACAGCGCCTTGTCCCCCATAACACCATATTGGACGAGGCCCGAGCTGATGACGGCGCCCAGCATGTCGAGCGCGACCGACGGAACGGTGGGCGAAAGCGACAGCCGCGTGAAATCGGCCAGCGACGACAAGTACGAGCCTGCCAAAATGTTGCCGATCTCGCAAAGCGCGGACATTTCCATGTCGGTAAACGGCTGCTCCGATTCTTCTTCGACACCGGTCAAGCCGCGCAGCAGACGTTTGGCCGACGGCTGGGAGAGAATGAGAAACATGTTGCCCGGCGTATCGCCGGTTACCCTTAAATATATAGCCACCACGATTTGCTCCGCGCCGCCGAGCACTTCGATGATGTCCTCGAACGGAAGCAGGTTGACGAGCGGAACGTGCATGTCGACCGGCTTGTCCAACAGCCGGGACAATGCGGTGGCGGCGTTGCCCGCGCCGATGTTGCCGACTTCCTTCAGGACGTCGAGTTCAAATTCGGCGAATTCGTGGAATCGGTTCGTCATCGTCACTCCGCGAACTGTTCCAACTGCACGATTTCGCTTTTATTGAGCACTTCCTCCAGATTGAGCAGCACGAGCAGCCGGTCATCCTTCAACTTTGCCACGCCGCGCAAATATTTGGCGCGCACGCCGCCGACAATTTCCGGCGGCTCCTCGATGGCGTCGCTGTCGACGTCGACGACGTCGCTCGCCGAATCGACGATCATGCCGACTTGCATCTCCTTGACCGCGACGATGATGATCCGCGTGTTGTCCGTGTACTCCGCCTCGGGCAAATTGAACCGGCCGCGCAAGTCGATGACCGGCACGACGACGCCCCGCAAATTGATGACGCCCTTGACGAAAGGCGGCGTCTTCGGCACGCGGGTCAGCGGCTGCATCCGCTCAATCGTCTGCACCTTTTCCACTTCAACGCCGTACTGCTCGTGAGCGAGCGAGAACACGATCACTTTCAGCTCTTCTCCCATACCGACAACCTCCTTATTTAATCAGTGCGTTCGTATCGATGATCAGGGCCACTTGTCCGTCGCCGAGTATGGTCGCGCCGGATATGGCGAACAGTTGCAGACCGGTCAAATAAGCTCCGAGCGGCTTCAGCACGATTTCCTGCTGGCCGATGAAATCGTCGACCGCAATGGCCGCCATCCGGTCGCCCTTGCGCACGATGACGACTTCCGTCTCCGCCTCATCTTCGTCGGAATAGGACGGAACGTCGAACAGCTTGGCGAGCGACACGAGCGGGATGATGCCGCCGCGGAAATCGATCATCCGGTTGCCGTGCACGCGGCGGATCTGTTCACGGGGAACGGCTGCCGTCTCGACGATCGAGGAAAGCGGAATCGCATATTTCTCATTGCCCATTTTCACGAGCATCGCAGCGATGATCGACAGCGTCAGCGGCAGTTGAACGGAAAACCGGGTGCCGGTCCCCAGCTTCGAAACGATATCGACGCGGCCGCCAAGCGACTCGATTTTCGATTTGACGACGTCCAGACCGACGCCGCGGCCGGATACGTCGGAAATTTTATCCGCCGTGCTGAAGCCCGACGCGAAGAGCAGCTGGTAAACCTCTTCGTCCTTCATGCCTTGAGCCTGCTCTGCCGTCACGATCCCTTTCTTCTGTGCCGTCGCGAGCACTTTGTCGCGGTTGATGCCCCGGCCGTCCTCCTCGATTTCGATGAACACATGGTTGCCGCTGTGGAACGCGCGCAGGTGAACCGTTCCCGTCTCCGGCTTGCCGGCTGCAAGCCGCTCCGGCACCGTCTCGATACCGTGGTCAACGGCGTTGCGCAGCAGATGGACGAGCGGATCTCCGATCTCGTCGATGACCGTCCTATCCAGCTCGGTTTCGGCGCCGGTAATGACGAGGTCCACTTTCTTGTCCAGCGACTTGGCCAAGTCGCGCACCATCCGCGGAAACCGGTTGAATACCGTTTCGACCGGGACCATCCGCAGCTTGAGCACGATGTTTTGCAGGTCGCTGCTGACGCGGGCCATATGCTCGACCGTCTCCGTCAAGTCGCTGCGGCGGATTTCTCCGGCCAGCTGCTCCAGCCGGACGCGATCGATCAACAGCTCGCTGAACAGGTTCATCAGCACGTCCAGTCGGTCGATATCGACGCGGATCGTCCGCGTCGCCACCGCCGTACCCGCCGCCGGGGCGCGCGCCGCAGCCGTTTCCGCCGCGGCCGAACGGGGCGTCCCGGACGCAGCCGGCGCCTTGTCGGAAGCCGCCGGCGCCGGTGACGATTGCGGCCGGTTGACGCGGCGCTTCAAAGCATCCGCGTCGAGGCTTTCCGCCGCGACCGACTCGATCTCGCTGATGCCGGCAATCCGCTGCTCCAGAAGTTCCCGTTCGAGCTGGGTCACGTAATAGACGATGAACGACTGGTCGAATTTTTCCTTCTCAATGTCTTCAACCGACGGAGACGAATGGACGATTTCACCGTTTTGCTCCAGTTCGTTGAACACCATATAAGCCCGGGCGGCCTTGAGCACGCACGATTGCTCCAACGATACGACGATGCGGTAGACGCGGTGGCCCGCCTCCAACGACTGCTCAAGCACGGAAAATTGGAACTCGTCCAGCTCGCCTGCGGAGCTTGCGTCCTGCTTGCCTCCCGTCTGTGCGCCCGGCGCGCCGGATTCGCCCGAGATGATCGCTCCGAGCGCGGCGACGATGGCGGATACGTCCGCCTGGCCGGAGCCGCCCGCAATGATGTCCTCCACCATCGTTTCCAGCGCGTCGATGCTCTTGAATACGGTGTCGAACATATGCGCGTTCATCTGAAGCTTTCCGTTGCGGACAAGGTCGAGCACGTTTTCCAACTCATGCGTGAGCGAGGCGATATCTTCGAACCCCATCGTCGCCGCCATCCCTTTCAGCGTATGCGCCGAACGGAATATCGACTGAACGATGCTTATGTCGTCCGGACTGGCTTCCAGCTTCAGCATATTGTCGTTCATCGCCTGCAAATGCTCCCGCGATTCGTCGATGAACATACTCAAATATTGATTCATTTCCATCCGCTTGACATCCCCCTTTCGTGGTTTGCATGCGATGCAACGCTTCCGGCCAGCTCCTCCAGCTTGCCGGCGATCCGGTGAAGCGGCAGCTCATGCATGACGCAGCCGAGCTCCACCGCTGAGCGCGGCATGCCGTACACGACGCACGTTTCGCTCGACTCGGCAATCGTCGACACCGCTCCGGCCTGCTTCAGCGCCTGCATCCCTTTTGCTCCGTCGCTGCCCATGCCCGTCAAGAGCACGATATGCCGCTTCAAGTCGCGAAACGGCAAAAGCGACTCAAACAGCCGGTCGACCGAGGGCCGATGGCCGCCGACCGGATCGTCTTTCGTCAGCCGCACTTTGTAGCCGATATCGTCTTTTTTCACGACCATGTGCCAACCGCCCGGGGCGATATAGGCGACGCCGTTGTGCAGCCGGTTTCCGTCCTCCGCTTCCACGACCCGGATGCGCGAGGTGGCGTCCAGCCGATGAGCCAGCGATTTGGTAAAGTTCGGCGGCATATGCTGCACGATCAGCACCGGCGCGGGGAACGTTTCCGGCAGTGCCGGAACGAGCTGCTGCAGCGCGCGCGGACCGCCGGTAGACGTGCCGATCGCCACCACCTGATCGATGCGCGACGGGACGGACGGCCACGGTTTCTTCTTCGCGGGCTCCGGCGCGATTGTCCGAGCTTCCGGCTTCGGCGCGCTTGGCCGCGGCGTGCTCGGTATTCGGCTCTGCACGGCGGCGGCCAGCTTCTCGAGCAACAGCTCCTTCACCTTGAACAGATCGAGCGAGATGGAGCCGGAAGGCTTGCGGACGAAATCGAACGCGCCGAGCTCGAGCGCCTCAATCGTTTCCTTCGCCCCTTCCTCCGTCAGACTGCTTAGCATGACGACCGGTACAGGCCGTTCGGTCATGATGCGCTTCAGCGCATCGAGCCCGTTCATCTGGGGCATCTCGATGTCGAGCGTGACCACGTCGGGGACGAGACGCACCGTCTTTTCCACCGCCTCCAGCCCGTTTTTGGCCGTATCGATCACTTCGAAGCGTTCGTCCTCCCGGATCAGGTCGGATATGATTTTGCGCATGAATACCGAATCGTCGACAACCAACACCCTGATCTTTGCCAATCGTTTCACCTCGCTTGTACGGTCGTCTCGCAAGCGGCGCTTATTGGAGCAGCCTCATCATCTTGCCCAGGAACCGCTTTACGCCTCGTTCGACTTGCGGCTTCGGAGCGGTTTGTCCGGTGACGAACGCCCAGGCGATGCGATCCACGCTTCGGGCGGCCGGCGAATGCGGGAAGGCGACCGAGAACGGCACCTGCTTCTTGACCGCCTTCGATACGCTCGGATCGTCTTCGACGTAGCCGAGCGTCGGGATGTCCAGGTCGAGAAACTTTTTGGCCACCAAACTGATTTTGTCCGCCGTATGCTTGCCCTCGCCCGCATCGGTCACCCGGTTGACGACGAGATGAAAACGCACGTCGTAATCGAGCGAATGCACCATTTTGATAATCGCGTACGCGTCGGTAATCGCCGTCGGCTCCGGCGTCGTCACGACGATCGTCTCGTCGGCGGAGACGATGAACTTGAGCGTTTCCTTGGACAGTCCGGCGCCCGTGTCGAACAGGATGTAGTCGACATAGCCGTCCAGCCGGTTTACCTGGTCGGCGAAGTAATCGACTTCGGCCTCGGTCAGCCGTATCAAATCGTTGAACCCGGAGCCGCCTGCGATGAACTCAAGATCGTTCGGTCCTCGCTGGATGATGTCCCAGATCGATTTCTCCCGCTTGAGCAAATGGTAAAGGCTGTACTTGGGCGTCACGCCCATTAGCACGTCGATATTGGCCAGCCCGATATCGGCGTCGAACACGAGCGGCCTGTACCCTTGCCTTTGCAGCGCCAGAGCGAAGTTGAGCGTAAAGTTCGACTTGCCTACGCCGCCCTTGCCGCTCGTCACCGTCACGATCCGCGTCGATCGTCCCCCCGTTCGGGCTCGCGACCGAACCAGGTTCCGCAAGCTTTGCGCCTGGTCGCTCATGATCATCGCTCCTTAAGCAGCAGTTCGATCAACCGGTCCTCGTTCGCCTCGGCGATGTCGTCGGGAACGTTTTGGCCGTTCGTGATGTACGACAGCCGAAGCGGGAATTCGTAAAGCAAATTGACGATGGAGCCATACGTCTCGGTCTCATCCAGTTTCGTGAACAGCACTTTGTCCAGGCCGAACTTGGCGAAGTTGCCGGTGATCGCTTTCATATCTTTGTACTTGCTCGTCAGACCGAGCACGAGAAACGTCTCGCTCCCGCCCTTCGCCTGTAACAGCGCGTTCAGTTCGGAGACGTACATCGGGTTGCGGAAATTGCGCCCGGCCGTATCCATGAACACGATGTCGCAATGCGCCATATGGTCGAACGCGCGTGTCAGCTCGTGGTGGGAAAAGACGACCTCGAGCGGCACGTTCAGGATGGTGGCGTACGTCTTCAGCTGCTCCACGGCGGCGATCCGGTACGTATCCGCCGTGATGAAGCCGACTTTGCGTCCTTTTTTCAGCACCTGCTCGGCCGCCAGCTTGGCGATCGTCGTCGTCTTGCCTACGCCGGTCGGGCCGACGAAGTGGACGATGCGGGTTTCGTCGGAAATGCTTTTTGCGCCCGGCGCATGCACAATCTCCTTCAGCAGATTGCGCACCGTCTGCAGCGCAAACTCATCCGTCTTCGGCGACGCCTCATCCGCGAATTGCTCCGCCGCGCGGCCGATAATCCGCTCGACCAGCTCCGGAAGCACCTCCTGTTCCAGGAGAAGGCGCCGGCACTTGTCCAGCGGCTCCGGAAGCGGAACGTTTCCTTCACGGCCGGCGGACAGCCGGGCCATCATATCTTTCATCTGCTTGATCTCTTCCAGCAACAGATCGTCCTTCGTCCGGGCACGCAGCACTGGCGCCGCAACGGGAGGAGGCGGCGGCAGCACCGGCTCCTCCAGCGTCGCCAAATCGGGACGCGTGCGGACGGACGCCGCAATCGGCTCCGGCTCTCCGGCGAACGCAGCAAGCGGCACCGACTTCACCGCAACTGGCGGCGGGGGCGGGGTCGGGGGTTGCGCGGAGTCGGTCGCGGCGATCACCTCGATCTTCTTTTTGGCAAACAGGCCGAGGAATCCGCCGGAGCGGACTTGCTTCGTGTTGAGAATGACCGCATCCTTCCCGAGGTCTGCGCGAATTTTTTGCAGCGCGTCCGGCATCGTGTCGACGACGTACCGTTTCACCCTCATAAGTTCACCACCCCTACGCTCTGAATTTCAGCTTGCGGCTCCAGCTCGCTGTAGGACAGAACCGTAACATCCTGCATCGAGCGCTCAAGCAGCTGGCGCAAGTACATCCGAATCGTCGGCGACGCCAAAATGATCGGTTGCCGTCCTTGCTGAACCAGCTTGTCCAGCTGCTCGGCCACTTTCTGATAGATCGTCTGCGACGACACCGGATCGAGCGCCAGATACGAGCCGTGCTCGGTTTGCTGAACGCTTTCGGCGATTTTTTTCTCCAGCGCCGGACCGATCGTCACCACCTTGAGCGTGTCGCCGGCGGCGTATTGGTTCGTAATCTGTCTGGAGAGCGCCTGCCGCACGTATTCGGTCAAAATGTCCGGATCTTTCGTAAAGGTGCCGTAATCGGCCAAAGTCTCCAAAATCGTGACCAGATCGCGGATCGATATTTTCTCCTTCAGCAGCTTGGCGAGCACTTTCTGGATGTCGCCGATGCCGAGCACGTTCGGGACAAGCTCCTCGACAAGCGCCGGGAAGCTTTCCTTGACGTTGTCGATGAGCATCTTCGTCTCTTGCCGGCCGATCAGCTCGTGGGCGTGCCGCTTCACGATTTCGGTCAGATGCGTCGCCACGACGGAAGGCGGATCGACTACGGTGTAGCCGGACAGCTCGGCACGCTCCTTCATCGACTCGTCGATCCAAAGGGCGGGCAGGCCGAACGCCGGCTCGGTCGTCTCGATGCCGGTCACCGAATCGTCGTCGATGCCCGGACTCATCGCCAGGTAATGGTTCAGCAGCAGCTCGCCGCGCGCGACCGTATTGCCCTTGATTTTGATCACGTACTCGTTGGGCCTCAGCTGGATGTTGTCGCGGATGCGGATGACCGGCACGACGAGCCCGAGCTCGAGCGCGCATTGCCGGCGGATCATGATGATCCGGTCGAGCAGATCGCCGCCCTGGTTCGTATCGGCGAGCGGAATGAGCCCGTATCCGAACTCGAATTCAATCCGGTCGACTTCAAGCAGCGATACGACGCTCTCCGGACTGCGCACTTCTTCGATCTGCTGCTCTTCCTCGCGCTGCTCCGATTCGACCGCCTCCCGTTTCAGGTTGCGCTGCATCCGGTACGCGGCGATCGCGAGCAATCCGGCGATCGGAATGGTCGTGATCAGATGAATCGGCGTGAACAGGCCGAGAATGAGGACCGTGCCGGCGACGACGTAAAGCAGCTTCGGATAGCTGAACAGCTGTCCGGTCAGATCATGCGCCAGGTTGCCCTCGGAGGCGGCGCGGGTGACGACGATGCCCGCGGCGGACGAGATGAGCAGCGCCGGAATTTGGCTGACCAGGCCGTCGCCGATCGTCAAGATCGAAAACGTCTGAAGCGACTCCGCCAGCGACAAATCGTGGTACAGCGGTCCGATGATCAGCCCGCCGATCATGTTGACGAACAGGATGATGATGCCGGCGATCGCGTCGCCTTTGACGAATTTGCTGGCACCGTCCATCGCGCCGTAGAAGTCGGCCTCGCGCTCGATCTTCTTGCGCCGCTCCTTCGCCTCCTGCTCGTTGATGAGTCCGGAGTTCAGATCGGCGTCGATCGCCATTTGCTTCCCGGGCATCGCGTCGAGCGTAAACCGTGCGCCGACTTCGGCGACCCGCTCCGAGCCCTTCGTGATGACGATAAAGTTGACGACAATCAGGATGAGGAAAATGACGAATCCGACGACGAGATTGCCGCCGGCGACGAACGAGCCGAAGGTGGCCACAACGTTGCCCGCTTCCGCTTCGCTCAAAATGTTGCGGGTCGTCGACACGTTGAGGGCAAGGCGAAACAGCGTCGTGATCAGGAGCAGCGTCGGGAAAATCGAGAACTCGAGCGCGTCCTGCGTATTCATCGCGATCAGGATAATCATGAGCGCGACCGAGATGTTGACGATGATCAGAAAGTCGAGCAGCATAAGCGGGATGGGGACGACCATCATGAGAATGATCCCGATGATGCCCGACAAGATGATCAGATCTCTCGTTCGCATGGTCCTTCACGTCCTCCTTCCCGTTTGCAGGTGCGCCGCTGGGCGCCGTAATCGTTCGTCATACCGGCCGCTTACTTGACGACCGTCTTGCCTTTCAGCTTGTATACGTAAGCCAGAACTTCCGCCACCGCCTGGAACAAGTCGGCGGGAATCGTCTGGCCGACCTCCACCTGGTCGTACAGCGCGCGGGCGAGCGGCTTGTTTTCCATCCGTATGATGCCGTGCTCCTCGGCGATCTGCCTGATTTTCAAGGCGATGTAGTCCATCCCTTTGGCGATGACGACCGGCGCTTCCGCCCGCTGCGGATCGTAGCGGAGCGCGACGGCGTAGTGCGTCGGGTTCGTGATGACGACGTCCGCCTTCGGCACTTCCTGCATCATCCGCTGGAGCGCCATGCGGCGCTGCTTTTCGCGGATGCGGCCTTTGATCACCGGATCGCCCTCGGTGTTTTTGTATTCCTGCTTCACTTCCTCTTTGGACATCTTCAGCTGTTTCTCGTGCTCGTACCGTTGGTACAAGTAGTCCAAAAAACCGAGGATGAGCAGCAAGACGGCAATTTCGATTCCGAGCAGCAAAATCAGGCGCGCCGTGTAGGAAAACGTATGGATAAGCGGCCACCGGGCCATCTCCACGAACTGCTCCTTCGCGTTCCAGACCGTGAAAAAGACGACGAGGCCGATGACGGTCAGCTTGAGCAGCGATTTGACCAGCTCGACGAGCGAACGCAGTTTGAACAGGTTGCCGATCCCTTTGATCGGATCGAGCTTGCCCAGATTCAGCTTGAGCGGCTCCGCCGTCAGCATGAAGCCGATCTGGGAATAGGTGGCGACGATCGCCATGACGAACGCCAGGCCGAAAAACGGCGCGAGCAGCAGCAATGCTTCCAGAAGGAAACGGCTGAACAGGGTGGTTACGTTGTCGAACGTCATTTCCATCGTCATAAAATCGCGAAAGACGGAGACGAACATCGACTCGATTTTGTCCCTCATGACGGAACCGTAGCCGAACAGCAGCAACGTGACGGCGAACAGGATGGAGGCCGAAGACAGCTCCATGCTTTTCGCGACCTGGCCTTTGCGCCGGGCATCCTGGCGCTTTTTCGGCGTCGCCTTCTCCGTCTTCTCCCCTGCGAACAGCTGCAAGTCGAGCGGCAGCGCAAATCGCGTCACGGCTATCGATTCCTCCCCATCGAAAACTTTCGCCATCCGTCAGACAGGGGGCTTCCCGATCGTCTGCACGAGCTTGTCCAACGATTCGAACAGCGAGCCGAACAAATCGCGGAACAAAAGCGCAAAACCGGGCACCACGAGCAGCAGCAGCAAAAATCCGGCGATAATTTTCATCGGCACGCCCACGACGAAAATGTTGAATTGCGGCGCCGTCTTGGACAGGATGCCGAGCCCGACGTCCATCAAAAACAGCGCGACGACGAGCGGCGCCGCCATTTGCAGGGCGAGTGCGAACACGGTGCCGAAGGAGCGGATGACGAATTCGTGTACCGCGCCCTCTTGAATGCGCGCGAACAAGTCGTTGGAGAGCGGAATCCACCGGTAGCTCTTTAGCAGACCGTCAAGCAAATAATGATGCCCGTTGAACGCAAGAAACAGCAAAATGGCAAGCAAAAACTTGAAATTGCCGATGATCGGGCTTTGCGCGCCGGTCATCGGATCGATCACATTGGCGATGCCGAGCCCCATCTGGATGTCGATGAACGAGCCCGCGATCTGCACGGCAGTGAAAAACAGGTATGCGGTGAAGCCTAGCAGCAGCCCGACAACAACCTCGCGGACGATCGAGATGATAAACAGGCCGTCGACGGCCGTCGGTTCGTTCAAGCCCGCCGCGGCGAAGACGAGAAACGTCAGGATGACCGACAGGCCGATCTTCCATTGCGCCGGAACGCCGCGGGTGCTGAAAACGGGCGCGGCAAGCAGAAAGGCGGTGATGCGGCAAAAGATGAGAAGCCCGTTCGGAACGTACGGCAGCCAAGCTTCCATGACATCAACGTCCTACCCGATATACTTGTACAAGTTGTCCAGCAGACGGAACGTATAGTCGACCATCGTCTGCAAAATCCACGGCCCGAACATCAGGATGGAAAGCAGGACGACCACGATTTTCGGAACGAACGCCAGCGTCTGCTCCTGGATTTGCGTCGCCGCCTGAAACACGCTGATGATGAGGCCGACGGCGAGCGCCAGCACAAGCATCGGCGCGCTTGCTTTCAGCACCGTGTACACCGCTTCTCCGGCAAGCCTGATAACAAACTCGGAACTCATAGATAATCCCCCGAAAGTGACGTGTTGCTTCGAAGCTTATTCCGATTACTTTCGGGGGAGCCCCCAGATCCGATCCCCCGAAAGTGACGTGTCGCTTCGTAGCTCCCCCGTCAGATCGGCGGATGGAAGCTGAGCAGAAGCGACTTGACGACGAGATACCAGCCGTCGACGAGCACGAACAGCAAAATTTTGAACGGCAGCGAAATCATGATCGGCGGCAGCATCATCATCCCCATCGACATGAGCACGCTGGCCACGATCATGTCAATGACGAGAAACGGTATGAAGATCATGAATCCCATCTGGAACGCCGATTTGAGCTCGCTGATCGCAAACGCCGGCAGAAGCGCCGAAAGCGGCAAATCCTCGACTCCCTTCGGCTTCTCGGCCCCGGCATAGTTCAAAAACAGCATCAAATCTTTTTCGCGCGTCTGCGCCGCCATAAATTTTTTGAGCGGCAGCGCCGCCTTGGCGAGCGCTTCGGTTTGCTGGATTTCGCCTTTCAAATAAGGCTGCACCGCGGTTTGATTGATCTCCGAAATCGTCGGCGACATCACAAACAGCGTCAGGAACAAGGCGAGCCCGATCAGCACCTGGTTCGGCGGCATCTGCTGCGTGCTGAGCGCCGTGCGCACGAAGCCGAGGACGATGACGATGCGGGTAAAGCTCGTCATCATCACAAGGATCGAGGGTGCCAGGGAGAGCACCGTCAAAATCAGAATGAGCGTAACCGTATTGGCCGTTCCTGCAGGTCCTCCTTCTGACGTTCCGATGTTGATGTCAATGCCGGGAATCGGATCGGCTGCGAACGCTTGTTGCGGGTGCCATAGCATTAGCAGCGCCACGAAGGCGAGAGCCCAACCGATGCGACGGCTCATGGCTCGATCTTCCGGTTCGATTCGTCGGACTCCCGCAACAGCTCTTCGATCGTTTTCCTGCGGCCGGCTACGGATTGCATTTTCATCTGGAACATTTCATGGAACGAGGCGGCCACGTCGTCTTCATCCTCCACGGTCGGCTTCTTGCGCTTCGTCCACCTGCTCCACCATTGCCCGATCGATTGCAATCCCGGCATGGCGGACGCGTCCGGAGGAGCGAAGGCGGCTACGATGCGGGCGGCTTCATCGGGATCGTCGATTTTGTGCAGCAGCGTCACGTTGTCGCCTACACCCAATACATAAATCGAGCCGCCGATGTCGACGAGTTGCAGCGATTTGTTCGGTCCGAGCATAAGACCGCCGAGCGGCTTCATCGCGCGCCCCTGCATCCATCGCCATTTTTTTTTCGACAAAAACTTAATGATCAACAGGAAAATGCCGATAATGACAATAAGGAAGAAGATGAGCTGCACCATCATCATCAACAAGGAACCCGTATCCCCGGATACGGGGGGCGGTGTCGTAAACGCGTCCTGCGGCTGGCCGTCCGCCGCATGGACGCGCTTCGCCCGTAACGGCCCTAACGCCGCCAGCGCCAAAGCGGCGCTGACAGCCGTTCGCCCGATGCGCAGCAGCGATTGCAATTGCATGTTCGCCTTCGTCAGCCGAGCGTTTTCTTGATCGCTTCGATGACGCGATCGGCCTGGAACGGCTTGACGATGAAGTCTTTGGCCCCGGCCTGAATCGCGTCGATAACCATCGCCTGTTGCCCCATTGCCGAGCACATGATCACCTTCGCGTTGGGGTCGAACTTTTTGATCTCCTTCAGCGCGGCGATACCGTCCATCTCCGGCATCGTAATGTCCATCGTGACGAGGTCCGGCTTCAGCTCCTTGTACTTTTCGACCGCGACGGCGCCGTCCTGCGCTTCTCCGACCACCTCGTACCCGTTTTTGCCCAAAATGTCCTTGATCATCATGCGCATAAATGCCGCATCGTCCACGACTAAAATTTTGTTGGCCATTTGAGCCTACGCCTCCCACAGTTATTGTAATTTTTGAATGCGATCGACCTGACTGATGATATCGGTTACGCGCACGCCGAAATTTTCGTCGATGACGACGACCTCGCCTTTGGCAATCAGCTTGTTGTTGACCAAAATGTCGACCGGTTCGCCGGCGAGCTTGTCGAGCTCGATGATCGAGCCTTGGGAAAACTCCAAAATTTCTTTGATCAGCTTCTTTGTTCTCCCCAGCTCCACCGTCACCTTGAGCGGAATGTCGAGCAGCAAGTTCAGGTTCGTATCATCCGCAAGGACGGAAGGTCCGGTCGGAAAGCTGGAGAACTGGGCCGGCTGCACGTTGACGTTGCGGCCCGGCAATCCGCCGTAATGAGCCGGTCCTTGCGGCTGCTGCATATGCGACGGCGGCGGATACGCGTGCGGCGGAGCCATCGGCGGCTGTTGCGCGTACGGATCGTATTCCGGCGCCGGAATGTTCGGTGGCGCTTGATGGCCATAGCCCGCCATCGGGTCCGGCTGCGGGGTCGGTGCCGGCGCCGATTCGTGCGCCGATGGCGCAGGGCGCTCGTCCAGTACCGGTTCGTTCGCGTATGCAGACTCCGACGATGCCGAGGTTCCTCCCATCAAGATCGATACCATCTCTTTGGCGAACGAAACCGGCAAAAGCTGCATCAGCGTCGAATCGATCAGTTCCCCGATAATGAGCCGGAACGACACTTTGACGAACACGTCCTCGTGGGGAAGCTGCTCCTTGCCGTCACCGCTTTGCAAATCCAGGATGTTGATCCCCGGCGGCGAGATGTTGACGAATCGGTTGAAGATCGTCGACATCGACGTGGCCGACGAGCCCATCATCTGATTCATCGCTTCCTGCACGGCGCTGATGTGCAGCTCCGTCAGTTCCGCATCGGCGGGCACATCCCCGGTACCGCCCATCATCAGATCCGCGATCACGCGGGCGTCGCGTGTCTTAATGACAAGCAGATTGATGCCGTCGAAGCCTTCGACGTACTTGACGTGAATCGCGACGTGCGGCTGCGGGAACTCGTTTTCCAGTTCGGAGCGGGCGATGATCGACACCAAAGGCGTCGTGATGTCCACTTTTTTGCCCAGCAAGGTGGACAGAGCGGTTGCCGCGCTGCCGAAGGTGATATTGCCGATTTCCCCCAAAGCGTCCTGCTCGATCGGGTTCAAGTAATCATCGACCGTGGCGCCTTTCGACGGCGAAGAGCCGGGCCCGTCGCTGGACTGGCGAAGCAGCGCGTCGATCTCTTCCTGGGACAAATAATCTTTATTCGTCATGTTCTTCTTCCCCTTCGTGGACAATCTCCGCAATTTGTACGGCAAGCTTGTCTCGGACGGTGCCCGGGCTTCCGATAAACTTCAGCTTATCCCCCACCTTGATATGCAGCCCCTCCTCAACGGTGCGATTCAGCGTGATGACGTCCCCGGGAGCCAGATGAAGGAATTCCCGCACGGTGATGACTGATTCGCCGAGCTCGGCGATAACCGGGAGCTTTGCCTTGTGCACCCGTTCCTGAAGCGCTTCGACTTCTTCGGGCGCGCGACTTTTGCGTTGCGACAAAAACTGGTGATGCACGGACAATCGCGGCATAATCGGCTCGATGACGACGTGCGGAATGCACAGGTTGATCATTCCGGTCGTATCGCCGATTTTGGCCGTTAGCGAAATGAGGGCGATCGTCTCATTGGGCGAAACGATCTGCATGAACTGCGGATTCGTCTCCAGCGCCTCAAGCCTCGGAGACAGGTCGATGACCGTCTTCCACGCCTCCTGAAGGCTGTCGAAAGCTTTGCTGAAAATGCGCTCCATGACGATCGTCTCGATTTCGGTCAAGGCGTTGATCTTCGTGGGCGAACTTCCCGGACCGCCCAACATCCGGTCGAGCATGGCGAACGCGACGTTGGGGTGAACCTCCAGCACCATCCGGCCCTCGAGCGGCTCCGCCTCGAATATATTTAAAATCGTCATTTTCGGAATGGAACGAATAAATTCGTCGTACGGCAGCTGCTCCACCTGGACGACGCTGATCTGCACAAACGTGCGCAGCTGCGCCGAGAAGTAGGTGGTCAAATACCGCGCGAAATTTTCGTGAATGCGGGTCAGGCTTCGAATATGGTCCTTCGAAAAGCGGACGGCGCGCTTGAAATCGTAGACGCGCACCTTTTTTTGCGTTTCTTCCTTTTTCAATTCCTCGGCGTCCATCTCACCGGACGAAAGCGCGGCGAGCAGGGCGTCGATCTCGTTTTGTGAAAGAACGTCTACCATTTCCATCACCCCCTTATTCCAAAGCCTTTGATCAGTTGCGAGCTATGTTGAAATCGGTGATGTCGACCTGTGTCAATTTGCCTTTGGACAAGATAGGGTTGATTTTGTTGATCAGCGTCGTGCCGATCAGATCCATGCCTTTGCTGCCGCTGACCTGTTCTGCGGTCATATCGGCAAGCGTCTGCAGGATGATGGCGCGGACGCGGGTTTGCAAAAGCTCGAACTCGTTTTTCGCCTTCGCGCTGTCGAGCAAAAAGGCGAAGCTGATTTTGATGTAGTCAGAGCCGACCAGGTTGGTCGTAATATCTTTCATTTCATATGTATAGTTCTTGATTTGCTCCGCGGTCAGCTTCTTCGGCTGCACGTTCTCGACGGAGCCGGAGGCGGCAACGGCCGGATCGTTTTGCAGCCCGTTGCGGAGCATCATCTCGTACAAGACGAAGCTGGCTAGCGCGATCAACGTGATGGCGATGAGGATCATGATTAACCATTGCAGCGCTTTGTTGTTGAACATGATTACGAGCCCTCCGGGACATTAGTGTGAACGGTTGCCCTGACCGCTCCGATTTGCCGCATATAGGCCGTCGTCAACTCGACAACGTCCGACAAGCTTTCGGTCACGATATATTTCTTCCCCGTCGTCAGCGTAATGAGTGTATCCGGGGTTTCCTCGACCGTCTCGATCAGCAACGCATTGATCGTCAGCTTGCTCCCGTTCAGCCTGGTGACCGGTATCATGATTTCCCTCCCGAGGACGCGCTTGTCACGGACCGTCCGGTTGCGGCGGAGGGAAAGCGCCCTCCGCCGCGCCCGTCGTTAACGTTTCAAGCTCAATATTTCCTGCAGCACCTCGTCCGAGGTGGTAATAATTTTCGAGTTCGCCTGGAAGCCGCGTTGGGCGACGATCATCTCGGTGAACTCGCCGGTCAGGTCGACGTTGGACATCTCCAGCTGACCGGAAATGACAGCGCCGGTACCGACTTCCGGATCGTTGGGGGCCGTATCCAGGTTAATCTCTTCCGCGTTCGCGTTCGGCGTCACCCGGTACATGTTGCCGCCTACTTTTTCCAGGCCGGCCGGGTTGGTCACTTTCACGACGGCAAGCTGCATGCCGTCGATCGGCGCGGTCGTGCCGTCAACGTTGACCCCGATGAACTGCCCGTTCTGGTCGATCGAGAAGGCGGTCGTGACAGCGGGATCGATAGGCGGGAGAACGTCTCCTCCCACTCCCAATACCCGGTAGCCTTCGGCGGTGACAATCTGGCCGGCGGCATCCACCTTGAAATTGCCGTCGCGCGTCAGGAAAATGCCGCCGTCTTCGCCCGCCTGCACGGCGAAAAATCCGTCGCCGTCAATCCGAACGTCCGTCACGACGTTCGTCGTCATTGCGCTGCCGGGCGTATGCAGCGTATCGATCGCGGCCAGAGTCACGCCAAGCCCGATCTGCTTCGCGTTGACGCCGCCGAAGCCGTCCTCCGGCGCCGTCACGCCTGCCACCGTCTGGCTCAAGATATCCTTGAACATGACGCGGCTTGCCTTGAAGCCGATCGTGTTGACGTTGGCGATGTTGTTGCCGATGACGTCCAGCTTCGTCTGAAAGCCCCTCATCCCGGACACGCCGGAATACAGCGATCTGAGCATCGTTAGTTCCTCCTTCGGCTTTGCGTCAATTCCTTCAAACTGGAACAACAAGCGGCTTTGGAAGCTTCATACGGCGATACAGGGCCGCTTCGGGCGATCCGCGGCCCTCAGGCTTCCGGTCAGGGCCGGCCTGTCGCCTCATTTGCCTTGCTCACGATCCGACGATCACCGCGCTGTCGATCTGGGTGAACACATGTTCCCGCATCGACGATCCGTCCATCGCGGTTACGACCGTCCGGTTCGACACGTTCACGATCATCGCCATGTTGTCCATCAGGAGCAGCGATTCTTTGGCGCCTTTGGCAGCCGCCTTGTCGATCGCCGACCGGATCTTCGCCAGCTGCTCGGGCCCAAGCTCGATGCCTCGCTGCCGAAGCCGCGTTTCGGCGTGATGGCTGAAATGGACGAGATTGTCGCGAAGCACGTCCTGGAACGATCGGGCTCCGTCCATCTGCCGCCGCGCTCCCGGATCGATGCGCTTGACAACTGCCGGCTGCGCGATCGCATTGGGGTACAGCTGTCCGACCGTGATGCGGTCAGCCATAACAAACACCTTCTAGCTTTTGATTTCGATAATGCGCTCAAGCGGCACCTCATGCTCCCCGACGACGGCGTACTGCTTGCCGTCCTTGATCTTGATCGAATCGACCGCGCCCGAAAGCGTCTCTTCCTCGTTCGTCGTCTCGTTCGTTTCGGTCCAACGAATCGTCTTTCCGATCAGGGAGGAGCTGAAGCCGATCGATTGCCGCAGCAAACGCATCTCTTCGGCCATGTTCGTGAGCTGCTCCACCGAAGTGAACGTGGCCATTTGCGCGATAAAGTCTTTGTCCTCAAGCGGCTGGGTCGGGTCCTGGTTGGACAATTGCGTGACGAGAATTTTCAGAAATTCGTCGCGCCCCAGGTTGCTCGTCCCCGTTTTTTGCTTCTCGACGGCGGACTTGTAATAATACGTCCCCATCGAAGCTCCGACTGTTGGCATCCCGTTTCCAACCTTTCATGAAGCGACTTAAGCCGATACGTCGAAGGAACTTTGCGCGATTCTCGTCCGTTCTCCGGCGGACAAGCCCGCAAGCTCCGTCCTAAAATCGATCGTCGTCTGCTCGTAGTCGTCCGGCTTCGCCTGGCTCCGGCGTTCGAACTGCCGCGGCTGCTGCCGCGCATCCTGGAAGGCGCCGGAAAACGCCGTTGAGTACTGCGTCACCTCGAGCCGATCGACTTGCAAGCCTTGGCTGTGCAGCACCGCTCTCAGCTGGGCCAGCTGGCTTTCCAGCAGCTGCTTGCCGTGAGCGGAGTCGGCTGCGAATTGTGCCACCACCTGTCCGTTGTGCAGCGACACCTTCACGTCCACTTGCCCCAAATGTTCCGGATACAGCGTAACGCGAACCTCCGACATGCCGCCTTGCGAGCGGACCTTCATGGACTTGAGCAGTTGCGCCATCTCGTCCGCGAACCGGTCGGCATGCACGACAGGAGACTGCGGTTCCGCCGGTGTCTGCGAGAGCGCGATCGGTCTCGCCGATTGATGCGCTTGCAGCGGTATGACGTCGGCGTCTGCGCTGTCCGCCGCCGGGAACGATTCGGCCGGCGCTTCGGCCGTTTCGGACGATTCCGCCGATACGGCGTTGTTCCACTGCGGCCAGAAGCCCGCTTTGGCCGCCAGCGCTTCGAGTCTGCTGCTCCGATCGCCGCCTGCCGAGCCAGCGGCCGGGAATGCGCCGGTCGTTTGTGCCGAGGAGGCGTTGTCAGCCGGTCTCGTTGCCGCTGTCTGCTTATGTACGGGCGCAGCCGCGGCAGTCGTTGACCCTGAGGCAGCCGACGCTTGCCCATTCCCTTCGGCGGTTGCCGACGCCGTGAGCAAAGCTGCCGCACTGGGCGCGGCCGTGCCGCTCTCCTTCGTCACGAGCGGAGCGAGCGACTGTTCGAACGCTTGCACGATCTGGACGATCTCCGCCTGGTCCGGATGCTGCCGCATGAGCGCTACAAGTTGTCGCATCGTGTTCAGCAATTCGCCATGCTTCGAATTCAGGAGCGCCTCCGGCAGTTGAACCATGGCCGGCTGCGTCTCGCCGCTTGTCCCTTCCGCCGCCGATGCGTCCGATTGCCAAGACTGAATTACCGCCTGAGCCAGGGCGAGAAGCGTTAGCAGTCCGTCGAGCGCATCTTGCGCGTCGCTCAGGTCGGCTTCGCTTTGCAGGCCGCTCAGCCATTGCTCCAACAAATCGCCGGGCTGCTGCGCTTCGTCGGCCGTCGGGCCGAACAAGAAGGAAGCGATGCCGCTTTCCCCCGACAATGTCGCCTGCATGGGCACAAGAGCCGCGGACTCGCCGAGCAGCGCTTGAACGAGCTCGCTGGCAAACGAAGCCTCGCCGGCGGTTGCGCCGTTGGCCGCGAAAGCCGTTCCTTTCGGAGCGACGACGCCGACCGGGGTTCCTCCCGCCTGTACGGCGTTCAACAAGGTAAAGGATGCATTCATTTTTTTCACCTCCTTTCAAGTCGGCTTCTTCACAGCTTATCCCGCCTGCTCTTCGAGCGTGGCGCTAAGCGATGCGGCCGTCTGTTTGGAGACGTCCGAGATGGCGGCCAGCACTTTCGCCCGGCCGGCGCTGTCCATCGCCTTCAAAATTTCGACGACGCGCGCCGGGCTCGCCGCGTTCATCTCGATCAGAATGGCGGCCGCGCTCTTCGGCACCATCTGCGAGAACGTCTGGCCCAAATCGTTCCTCGTTATCGTCGAGGCCGACTGCTGCTGCGGCTGCTCCTTGTTGACGTTCAGCCGCTCCTGGAGCGCGGCAATTTGCAAATCTTTGGCCGGGACGACATCCTTCATCTGGATCGACGTCTCCGCCGCCACCGCCGGCGTCATCCGCTCCAAAATTTTGCCGCGGTCGGCCGGCTTCATTTCGTTCAGCACAAGGACTCGTTCGCGGAGCGTCATGTTTTCCAAAATGGGCGCCGCCTTGCTGGCCATCATGCCGGCGTAGATCGAAGCCAATTGCCGGATCTGGGCGCTGTACTCCTCATCGGACTGCTTCTTCTGCTCCAGCTGCTGCTCGAGGTCGGCGATCTGGTCCTTCAGCTCGTCGATCGTCATGTCCTTTTGCGTCAATTCCCCCGACGCCCGCTCGAGCTCGGCCTTCACCTCGGCCAACTGCTGCTTCAGCTGCTCGACCATACCCTCGTTGCTGCTCGCCGACGTGCCGCCCGAGACGGATGCGGAACTGCCGGATGCAGTCCGCAAAGGCGATTGCGCGTCGGGAACGAGCTTCTCCAGCACCGGGACCCGGTTGGCAGCCCTCAAGATGCCGTTCATGAAGTTTGTATCGAACAGGGCGAACAGGACGCCGAGCAGGACGAGCGTGAAGATGATGGGCGTCGCGAAAAACAAAAACCGTTCGAACGCGCCGTACGAAGATTTCTCCACTTCCGTGTTGGCCAAATGCGTCCCCTCCTTCCCGTATCTTCCGGCGTCCTTCAAATCGTGCGAACGCGGCGGTTCAGCGCGATTTCGTCCAGCTCCGCCTGCTCCTTCTTCTGAACGAAAGCGACGAATTTCAGGTGGGCCTTCTCCCTCGCCTTATGCCACACCTTTTCCTCCAGCGTCTTTTCGACGAGCCGGCTCCGCTTGTCATCGACATCCGACTGCGCTTTGCGCACGTCGCCGATCTTGAGCCGGATGCGCTGTTCGAGCAGCTCGCGGTACTCCTGCAGTTGCTGCATCCGCGATATCGTCGTCCGGCCGGCCGAAGCCGCCTGCAACGCTTCTCCCGCGCGCCGCTGCTCGTCCTCCAGCTCCTTGAGCGACTGCTCCTCACGGCTTAAGCGGCCGAGCGCCTCGGACAGCATCCATTCGGCCTGCTCCTTCTCGTTCGTCTTCAGATCGACCAACTTTTGCAACGGATAACGAAACTGCAAGCGTCATCAACTCCCGCCGAATTGTTCGATCAATCGATTGAAGGCGTCGGCGTAACCGACCTTTTCGTTCGTTTTCTGCCTCAAATAATTCCAAATATCGTCTATGCGATCGAGCGAAGCGTCAATTTCTATATTTGAACCTCGCTGGTACGCCCCAATATGGATCAGATCCTCCGAATCTTTGTAGACGGAGAGAAGCCGTTTCAATCGATCGGCCGCTTCCGTCTGCTCCTCGGGGACGATTTCTTTCATACATCGGCTGATGCTCGCCAGCACGTCGATCGCCGGATAATGCCCTTTGTGCGCGAGGTTCCGGTCCAGTACGATATGACCGTCCAGGATGCCCCGAACCGTATCGGCGATCGGCTCGTTCATGTCGTCCCCGTCGACCAGCACGGTGTAAAATGCGGTAATCGATCCTTTCGCTGCGGTGCCCGCCCGCTCAAGCAGCTTCGGAAGGCTGGCAAACACCGACGGCGTATACCCGCGCGTGGCCGGCGGTTCTCCGATGGCAAGGCCGACTTCGCGCAGCGCCATCGCGTAGCGCGTGACGGAATCCATCATCAGCATGACATTCAGGCCGCGATCGCGGAAATATTCGGCGATCGTCGTGGCGATCAGCGCGCCTTTCATACGGATCAGCGCCGGTTGATCGGAAGTGGCCACGACGACGACGGAGCGGGCAAGCCCTTCCGGGCCGAGGTCGCGCTCGATGAAATCGAGCACCTCCCGTCCGCGTTCGCCGATCAGGCCGATGACGTTGACATCCGCCGACGTGTTGCGCGCGATCATTCCGAGCAGCGTGCTCTTGCCGACGCCCGAGCCGGCGAATATGCCGACCCGCTGGCCTTTGCCCAGCGTAAGCAGTCCGTCGATGCAACGGACGCCGACGCTGATCGGCTCGCGGACGCGCGGACGGTTCAGCGGATTGTTGACGGTGCCGTTGGTCGGATATTGCGCCATCCGCGTCGGCAAGTACGATCCGTCGAGCGGCTGGCCGAGCCCGTCGAGCACTTTGCCGAGCAGCTCGTGCCCGACCTGGACGGTCAAAGGCTTGCCGGTGCCGACCACATCGCAGCCCGGTCCGATCGCATGCAGCTCGCCGAGCGGCATCAGGATCACCTTGTTGTTGCGAAAGCCTACCACTTCCGCTTTCAACGGCTTGGCGGACTTGTAAGGATAAAGGAGGCAGACGTCCCCGACGTTCGCATCAGGGCCTTCCGACTCCACCGTCAAGCCGATCACTTGCGTAACTTTGCCGTTGACCCGGATCGGGTCGATCTGGCGCAAATGCTCGATATATTTGGACAGCTGCGGAACGCTACTCATCGGAAGCGACCCCCATGCTCCCAAGCGCAACCTGGCGGAGCTGGTTCTTGATTTCGTCGAGCTGCGTGTCGATGCGCGCATCGATGCTGCCGAACGACGAACGGACGACGCAGCCGTGATCGCGCACCGACGGGTCGGGGATGATCTGGATCTCGGCCTGCGAATCTACGGCGAGCATCAGTTCCTCCCTTGCGTCCTGCACGAACTGGAACTGGCCGGGTGACACGCACAGCGTAATGACGCCTTGCTCCTTGCGCCGCCGCAGCACGTTCCGAATCAGGTCCAGCGTCCATTCCGGCTCGATCGACAGCTGCCGGCCGACGATTTTCTCGGCGATGGCGCAGCTGAGCTCGATCAGAAACGGCTCCGACTCCTGGATCAGCTGCTGCTTGTTGGCCACGGCGCTTTCGATGATCGCGCGCGCTTCCTGCAGCATCTGCTCGTATTGCCGGCGCACCTCGGCTTCGGCCTGCTCGAAGCCTTCGCGGTAGCCGGCCTCGCGGCCTTGCTCCCGCGCCTCCGCGACGAGCCGCTCGTCGTCGGCGCGGCGTATGCGCCACCAGTCGTCGATCTCGCTCAGCGCCGCCTGCCGCAGCCGCTCCGCTTCGTGAGAGGCTTGCGCGATCACCGATTCCGCATACGCCTCGGCGTCCCGAAGGATGCGGTCCCGGTTCTCGATGGCGGCGGCCAACTCCGCGGCGGCGGCTTGGGCATTCGGCTCTTCGCCCGCCCCGCCATCCGCTCCGGGAAAAATCGGCGAAGCTGCTGCAACCTGGATGAGCTTTTTGCCGTCTAAAGGAATGTAATGGGTCGCTTTGATGACGTTAGACAATGATATCGTCTCCTCCGCCGCGAGCGATAATGACTTCGCCGGCTTCTTCCAGACGGCGGATCGTCGCTACGATGCGCGTTTGCGCCTCTTCGACGTCGCGGAGCCGGACCGGTCCCATGTATTCCATCTCTTCGCGGAACGTCTCGGCCATCCGTTTGGACATGTTCCGGAAAATGACTTCGCGCACCTCTTCGCTCGCCACCTTGAGCGCGAGCTGCAGGTCGGTGTTCTCGATGTCGCGGATAATCCGCTGGATCGACCGGTTGTCGATGTTGACGATATCTTCGAATACGAACATCCGCTTTTTGATCTCTTCGGCCAGCTCGGGATCCTGAATCTCGAGCGAATCGAGAATCGTCCGCTCCGTTCCGCGGTCGACGCCGTTCAAGATCTGCACGATCGCCTCGATGCCGCCCGCCGTCGTATAGTCCTGGGTGACGGTGGAGGACAGCTTCTGCTCGAGCACCCGCTCGACCTGGCTGATCACCTCCGGAGACGTGCTGTCCATCTGGGCGATCCGTTTGGCCACGTCGGCCTGCTTGTCTTGCGGCAGCGACGAGAGGATGATCGACGCCTGCTCGGGCTGCAAGTAGGAAAGCACGAGCGCGATCGTCTGCGAATTTTCGTTTTGGATGAAGTTCAAAATTTGCGCCGGGTCCGCCTTGCGCGCGAAATCGAACGGTCTGACCTGGAGCGTCGCCGTCAGACGGTTGATGATGTCCATCGCCTTGGTGCTGCCGAGCGCCTTTTCCAATATTTCTTTGGCGTACTGGATGCCGCCCTGGGAAATGTACTCCTGCACGAGGCAGATTTGATGGAATTCGGCCAGAATCGCTTCCCTTTCGGCATTGTCGACCTTGCGCACATTGGCGATTTCCAGCGTCAGCTGCTCGATTTCGTCTTCGCGCAAATGTTTGAAAATTTGCGCGGACACTTCCGGCCCCAGGCTGATGAGCAGGATCGCCGCTTTCTGGCGACCCGTCAAAGCTTGCTGCACTGATTTCGCCACGAGAGGTCCCTCCTTATTCGTCCGCCAACCAGGTGCGCAGCAAGTTTACGAACTCTTCCGGCCGCTTCTTCGCCAAGCCTTCGAGCTGTTTGCGAATTTGGTTCTCGTTTGCTTCGATGTCGATCGTCGGGACTTCGACGCGCGTCGGAGGCGGCAATTCCTCCTCGGCGTGCTCGAACTGCTTTTGCCGGCGGCGGCGGAGCATGAAGCCGCCCAAACCGGCCAGCGCCATTGCGGCTACGCCGATGCCGCCCCATGTCCAATAATCGATTGCGGCCTGCTGCGCGTCCGGCGTTACCGCGAACGGCTGAACGAACAGCGTCACTTTCTGCGCCAGCTGCTCCGGGGTAAACGTCTGACCGCTGTCGGCAAGCGACGCCGACACGATGCTGATCAGCGTCCGCTCGATATTGGCCCGCATCTCTTCCGTAAACGAGGACGGGTCGTTGCGCACGAGCGGCTCGATGCCGACCGTAATCGACAAGTCTTTGACGACGAACGGGCTCGATACGATCTGGTTCGTGATATGGTTCACTTCGTAGTTGACGATCCGGTTCGTTTCTTCGGATTGTGACTGGCCGCCGGCGGCTTGTCCGCCCTGGTACGTCGGAATGTCCGTCGTCCCCGTTCCCGGCGTGCCGACGTTCGCGCCTCCCGTACTGTTCGACGTCTTGGTAATCTCCTGCGTGCTGATCTCGATTCCTTTGTTTTCCTCGACGTTGACCGGCGTGACCAAATTTTGCGTGCTCGTCTTCTGGTCGAAGTTGAGCGTGGAGACGACGCTGACGACGACTTTATCCGGCGCGTACATTTTCCCCAGCAAGTTCATGATGCTTCTTTGCAAATCGTTCTGGAACTGGTTGCGGATCTGAAACTGCTGCTGAATTTGGCTTGTCGCTCCCGCCAGCGCGCCGTTCGTCTTGGAGTACGGAAGCGTTTCTCCGTTTTGGTTGGAGATTGTAATGTTCTCGTATTTCAGCTTCGGAACCGTCTTGGCGACGAGATCGTACATCGTGTCGATCTGCGCCTGATCGAAACGGTAGCCGTTTTCAATCGTGAGCACGACGGAAGCCGTCGACTCCTGCGGCTCGGTGGACAGAAACGCGCTTTCCTTCGGCACCGTGATCAGCACCTTGGAGCCCGCCACCCCGTTGATCCGGTTGAACATTTGCTGGATCTCGCCCTGCATCGCGTTGATCAGCTTGACGTTGAACTCGTTGTCGGACATGCCGAACGTGTTGCTGCCTTCGAAGGCGCCGTATCCGAGCGAACCGCTCTTGTTCAGCCCGCGCGATTCGACTTCCAGCTTGATCGCCGCCGCGTCGCGGGCCGGCACGGCGATGGATCGGCCGTCGGCGCTAAGCTTGTAAGGAATTTTCGCATCGTCCAAATATTTTTTGATGCTGGCCGCATCATTCGGCTGCAAGTTGGTGAATGCCGTGGCGTATTCCGTTCTCGACAAATTCAGCGCTGTCAGCAGGACGACCGCCAAAAGCAGTACGGCCGTTCCGATGACCATATATTTTTGATTTCTGCTAAGCTGTTTCCAATACTGAGCCGCCTTGTCCCGATATTGGATCAGTGTCTCGTTCACTTCGTCACCCCGTCCGGAAATCTGCTGCGATCACGAATGCGATCAAATCTGCGTTCTCATGATTTCCTGATAGGCCTCGATGGCCTTGTTTCGGATCTGGACCGTCATCTCCAGACTGAGCGACAGCTTTTCGGCGGCGATGGTAAGCTGGTGCACATCGGCGACTTCACCGGTTACGAATTTGT
>Ga0310832_100439_pt1 | contig 33367 bp, 27 predicted proteins | sample WT_ome_7_FD_201303 | JGI IMG/M metagenome (GOLD analysis project Ga0310832, IMG submission 201303) | Sorghum-adapted microbial communities enriched on wild type (WT) sorghum from Joint BioEnergy Institute, Emeryville, California, United... ...
AAGTTCGGTGAACTGGCCGGCGCCCACGGCGGCGGGTTTGCGGGAGCGGCCGGAGCCGACGGAGAGGCGGAAACCGGCCCGCGAACGGCTTATGCAGCGGAGGGAAGCGGCGGACGATGAGTGCGATTCTGTTCGGTACATCTTCGGCGATCGCGCTGGCCGCGCTGGCCTCGGCGGCGGTCGATCTGACGCCGGCGGCGTCCGCCTGGGCGCAGCGGATCGGCATCGGCCGGTTCCCGGACGAGGCGGCCTGGCGGGAAGCGGCCGCGGAGCGCGCGATGAAATGGCTGATCCGGACGCCGACGGTCCGCCTGACCGATCAGACGCGTCTGTTGTGGCTCGACATGCTGCGCGGCGAGTATCGCCGCGCGGCGATCCAGCATTGGCAGGAGGCGGCGCTCGTGCTCGGGCTGACCGAACTGGCGGGAGCAGGCGGCGCGGTTGCGTCGGGCGGCGCACCGGCAGCTTCGACGTTTGCGGCGGCTTCCGGAAGCGAGGTTGGGCCGGATCGTGCGGCGGTGTCGGCGGCCGGGGAGGAGAACGCGTCATTTTCGGCGGCGGCGGCGGAGAGCGCGGCGGCTTCGGAGCGGGTCGCACGCGCGGAAACCGGATCGGCATTTGACGGCGCGAAAAGCGCGTCGGTTCATGAAGAATCACGGGCAAATGGCGCGTTGGCCATCGGCGCTTCCCGGGTGAAAGGCGAATCGGCAATCGACGCCGAAGCCGCCCGTTTCCGTTCGCGTTTGCGGGCCGTGCTCGGGCGCTTCCTGTCCCGAAAGTTCGGCGAAGACGGCGGATGGCGGGAAAAGCCGGAGCAGATCGACGCGGCCATGCTCGCCTGGGCGGTGATGCAATCCGGCATGGAGCCGGAGCGGTACCGGCGCGCGTTCGACGAGACCGCGGCCCTCGTGCTGCGTCATGTCGGCGGCGACGGTCTGGTCCAATACCGCCAAGGCGCGGTCGGCGGCTACCGCTATGTCGACACGATCGGGCTCGTCTGCCCGTTCCTCGCCGCCTACGGCCTGATGTACGGCCGGGAAGACTGCGTCGATCTCGCGGTCCGGCAGATTGAGGCATACGACCGGCACGGGATGCATCCCGGGCTGCATCTGCCGTACCACGCCTACGCCGCGGAGGACGGCCGGCCGCTCGGGCTGTGCGGGTGGGGCCGGGGGCTCGCCTGGTACGCGATCGGCCTCGCCGACGTGTGGCGGCTGCTGCCGGCGTCCGACCGGCGGAAGGCGGAGCTGGAAGCGCGCGTGGCGAAGCTCGCGCGGGCGGCCGCCCGGTTCCAGCAGCCCGACGGCAGCTTCCGGTGGACGGTGACCCGGCCCGAGACGCGGGCCGATTCGTCCGTCACCGCGGCGCTGGCGTGGTTCCTGCTGCGGGCGGCGGCCGCCTCCGGCGCGCCGGGGGACTTGCGCGAGCGTGCGCGGCGGGCGCTCGCGTACTTGCGCGGCGTGACGCGGCGCGGCGGCGCGGTCGACTTCGCGCAGGGCGACACGCGCGACATCGGCGTGTACGCGCAGCGGTTCGACGTGCTGCCGTTCGCGCAGGGCTTCGCCCTGCGCGCCGCGGCGGCCGCGCTGGCCGCGGAACAGGGGCGGCGTGAATGAGGACCCGGTACGCCTTCGTCAACATCGCCGCCGGGCTCGGCAACCAGCTCGTCATCACCGCGCTCAGCTTCCTGTCCCGCACCGTCTTCATCCACAGCCTGGGCGTCGAATACCTCGGCGTCAACGCGCTGTTCACGAGCGTGCTCGCGATGATCTCGCTTACCGAAGCCGGCATCGGCGCCAGCATCACCTACCAGCTCTACAAGCCGGTCGCGGCGGACGACCGCCCGCGCATCCTCGGCCTCATGCGGCTGTACCGGAGAGCCTACGCCGCCATCGCGCTCGTCGTGCTGGCGCTCGGCCTGCTCATGCTGCCGCTCTTGCCGTATGTGGTGCGGGACACCGGGGTGGAGCATCTCGAGCTGGTGTATGTGCTGTTTGTGCTCAACACGGCGCTGCCTTATTTTTTCATTCACCGGCACTCGTTCCTGAACGTCAATCAGAAGAACTACATCGTGACGTTGTCCTTCACCTGCGCGACGGTGCTGGCGACCGTGCTGAAAATTCTGGTGCTGCTCCGGACGGGCGACTACATTCCGTATCTGCTCGTTGATTTCGGCATCACGCTTGCCGCGACGATCGGCGTGGCGATCGCGGCGGGGCGGATGTACCCTTACCTGCGCTCGAAGGACGCGGCGCCGATCGACCCCGGGACGAAGCGCGAACTGGTGACGAACGTGAAAGCCATTTTGCTGCAAAATGTCGGGTCGTACTTCATCTTCGGCGCGGAAAGCCTCGTCATTTCGTCGTTCGTCAGCGTCGTCGCCGTCGGCCTCTATTCCAATTACAAAATGTTGATCGAAATCAGCCGGAACTTCATCTATCAGGTGTCGAACAACCTGTACCACAGCGTCGGCAATCTGGTCGCGCAGGAGAGCCGGGAGCGGATCTACGCCGTTTTCCGCGGCATGCAGCTCATGAATTTCTGGCTGTATTCGTGCGCGGCCATCATGCTGTACGCCGTGATCGAACCGTTCATCCGGGCGTGGATCGGCGACGCCTATGTGATGGAAGCGGCGGTGCCGGCCCTGCTGCTGCTCCTCTTCTTCGAGCGGGGAATGCGCAACGCCGTGGCCACGGTGAAGACGACGGCGGGTATTTTTCGCGAGGACCGGTACGCGCCGCTGCTGCAGGCCGCCGTCACGCTTGGCGGCGCGGTCGCGCTGGTCGGGCCGCTGGGGATATCCGGCGTCTTCCTCGGCTCGCTGATCGGCGCGCTTGCGATCCCGTTCTGGCTGACGCCCTACTGGGTGTACCGGAAAGTGTTCAAGCTGCCGCTCCGGCGCTATTTTGCCGTCTATGCCCGGTATGTCGTGGCCGGCGGCGCGGCGTGCGCGGCGGTGCTGCTCGTGTGCCGCGTGCTTCCGGCGGACGGCTGGACGGCGGTCGTTGTGCGGTTGGCCGCCGCGCTGGCGGTGCCGAATCTGCTCTATTGGGCGCTGTTTCGGCGGCTGGAGGAGTTCGCCATGCTGGCCGGCGCCGCGCGGCGGATCGCGGAGATGCTGTTCGGCAGGCTCCGGACCGGGGCCGGACGGGCGGGGAGCGGGGCGAAGCAGACGCAATGAGGCGCGGGATGCGGGGGACGCCTTGATGTGCGCATAGCGGAGGGAAAGCATTGCGGTGTTGCGGCGGCATAGCCATGCGCTGGCGAAGCAATGCGGCGCAGCTTTGCGACGCAGCTTTGCGGTGGCGTGGTGTTGCGGCGGCATAGCCATGCGCTGGCGAAGCATTGCGGCGCAGCATTGCGACGCAGCTTTGCGATGGCGAAGAATTGCGTTCTCCTTGACATGTTCTTTATAAAGAACTATAATTGTAGAAAACTTGATACGCGCTCTTTTTTTGTAAATATGATGTTCTTTATAAAGAATGCTCGACTCCATCCTACGGAGGGTTGGCTATGGCGGTGCTCATCACGGGCGGAGCAGGGTATATTGGCAGCCATACGTGCGCGGAGTTGCTGGAAGCGGGCCGCGAGATCATCGTCGTCGATCGCCCGGAGCATGCGCCGGCGCTCGAACGGGTACAGGCGGCGGTCGGCAGAAGTTTTCCCTTTCATCCGCTTGACCCGCTTGACCGGCGCGGTCTTCAGCGGATTTTCGAAGAGAACGGGATCGAGGCGGTCATCCATTTCGCGGGGATCCATCCGGCGACGGCGCCGCAGCAGGGCTGCCATCTTCCGATCGCGGGAACGGTCGTCCTGTGCGACGTCATGCAGCGGTTCGGCGTGCGGCGGCTCGTTTTCAGCTCGTCGGCCGCCGTCTACGGCAAGCCGAAGCAAACGCCGGTCACGGAATCGTCCCCGCTCGGCGCGGCGAACCGGTACGGCCGGACGATGCTCATGATCGAGGAGATTTTGCGCGATCTGTACGAAGCGGACCGGAAGTGGAGCATTGCCTTGCTCCGCAATTTCAATCCGGCGGGGGCGCATCCGAGCGGACGGATCGACGGGGAAGCGGCAGGCGCCGTCGGGAGCGAACAATCCGATGGTGCGGCTACGGGTGCCGGCTGGAGCGAACAATCCGGCGGGGCGATTTCAGGCGCCGGCTGGAGCGAGCAATCCGGCGGGGCGATTTCAGGCGCCGGCTGGAGCGAACGGTACGGCAGGGCGGCCGATGCCGGCGGGGACGCGTGTTGCGTCGGAGATGCGGACAGCGCGAGTCCGGTCGATCGGCCACACGGCGAACCGGCCGGCATGGCGCAGCACCTGATGCCCCGCCTGATGCGGGCGGCCGCCGGGCGGCAGGACAGGATGCCCGTCTTCGGCGGGGATTACCCGACACGCGACGGCACATGCGTCCGGGACTATGTCCATGTGACGGATCTGGCGAAGGGCCACCTGAAGGCGCTCGACAAAGTGATGGCGGAAACGGGCATCGACGCCTACAACCTGGGCACGGGCGACGGGCACAGCGTGCTGGAGGTGATCGCCGCGTTCGAGCGGGCGTCGGGCGTTGCGATCCCCTATCAGATCGTCGAACGGCGTCCGGGCGACGCGCCGGTCATCTGCGCCGACCCGTCGAAAGCCTGGCGGGAGCTCGGCTGGCGGGCCGCCTTCAGCCTTGATCGCATGTGCGAGGACGCCTGGCGATGGCAGCGACGCCGCACGGAAGGCTTTCGGGCGGAAGCCCGCTCCAGGATGTTCGCGGGCGCGGGAGGGGCGGCGGGATGAACATCTCCGGCAAAATTTCAAGCGCGCAATTCCGCGACGTCGTCCTGGCAAGCTGGCGGCTCGGGCGGATGGAGCGGGATCTCCGGGCGGCGGATCTGGTCAAGGAAATCAAGCGCAGGCTGCTGGCGGAGCTGCAGGCGAACGCCGAAGCGGCCGCGTCGGCGGAAGGCAAGCCCGCCGGCGGCGGGTTGGCGGCGTCGCAGGCGGCCGCGCGGGCGGCCGGCGGGCCGGAAGCTTCGCAGGCAGCAGCGCGGCCGGCCCGCAACCCGGCTGTTGCGCGGATAACAGATGAGCCGGCATTCGCGCAGGCAAGCAGCCGCCTTGAAGGCGAGCCTGCAACCGCGCAGCCGGCCGGCTCCGCGGCTGCCGCATTGGCAGGCGGCGAACCGGTGACCCGGCTGGCGGATCAAACGGCCGGGCAGGCCGGGCGCCCGCCGGCGGCGGGGAGGCGGACCGAATGAAGCGCTGTTTCGACGCGGCCGCCGCCGCCGTCCTGCTGGTCGTCCTGTCGCCGGTGATGGCCGCGACCGCGCTGCTCGTGCGGATCAAGCTCGGCCGGCCGGTGCTGTACCGCCAGGTCCGGCCCGGCTTGCACGAGAAGCCGTTCGTGCTGTACAAATTCCGCACGATGGCCGATCTGCGGGACGAGCGCGGCAACCCGCTGCCCGACGCCGAGCGGCTGACGCCGTTCGGGCGCAAGCTGCGCACGCTGAGCCTCGATGAGCTGCCCCAGCTCTTCAATGTGCTGAAGGGCGATCTCAGCCTCGTCGGCCCGCGCCCGCTGCTGATGGAATACTTGCCGCTCTACACCGAAGAACAGCGCCAGCGCCATCTCGTGCGCCCGGGCATTACCGGCTGGGCGCAGGTGAACGGCCGAAACGCCGTCTCCTGGGAGGAACGGTTCGCGATGGATGTCTGGTATGTGCGCAACCGGAGCATGCTGCTGGATCTGAAAATTTTGCTGCTCACGTTCCTGCGGCTGTTCAAACCGGTCGGCATCCATCAACCGGGGCGCGCGACGATGGACCGGTTCACCGGAACCGGCACGCCGGGGTGAGGCGCATGCGGCGGATCGTCATGATCGGAGACGGCGGCCACGGCAAGGTCGTGCGCGAGCTGATCGCGCTGACGCCGGATGCGCGGCTTGAGGCGGTGCTGGACGACCGTTACGCCGCACAGGCCGGCGAAGCGCCGCATATCGGCCCGGACGGCGAGCTCCGGGGGCCGGTCGCGGCGTGGCGCGGCCTGCTCGAGCAGGACGCGGAGCTCGCATTCGTCGCCGCGATCGGCGACAACCGTGTGCGGCACGCGATCGTCCGCATGCTGGAAGCCGGCGGCGCCCGCTTCGCGCGTCTGATCCATCCGTCGGCGATCATCAGCCCGCGGGCGCGGATCGGTCCCGGCGCGGTCGTCATGGCGCGCGCGGTCGTGCAGCCGGACGCGGTGGTCGGCGCGCACGCGATCGTGAACACGGGCGCGATCGTCGAGCACGACTGCGTGCTGGGCGACTGCGCGCACGCCGCGCCGGGCGCCGTCCTGGCCGGCGGGGTCCGCGCGGGCGAAGGCGCGCTCATCGGCGCCGGCGCCGTCATCCTGCCGGGCCGGACGGTCGGCGACTGGTCGACCGCCGGCGCGGGCGCGGTCGTGACGCGGGATATGCCGCCGGGCTGCACCGCGGCGGGTGTGCCGGCCGCCGTCATCAAGCGGACGGGGACGGCGCTGTCGCCATAAAAAGCCGGCTAATACCAACAGGGAAGGGGTTACGTGTGAAGACCACATTGCATCAAGCCGCCATCCTGCTGTCGCCGCCCCATATGAGCGGGGCGGAGCAGCGCTTTATTGAGGAAGCGTTCGCATCGAACTGGATCGCGCCGCTCGGACCGCATGTCGACGCGTTCGAGCGCGAGCTGGCCGAGGCGGTCGGCGCCGGGCACGCGGCCGCCGTCTCGTCCGGCACGGCGGCGATCCATCTGGCGCTTCGCCTGCTGGGCGTCGGCCCCGGCGACCGCGTCTTCTGCTCGAGCCTCACGTTCGTCGCCAGCGCGAATCCGATTTTGTACCAGGGCGCGGAGCCGGTGTTCATCGACGCCGAACCGGATACGTGGGGGATGTCCCCGCAGGCGCTGGAGCGGGCGCTGGACGAGGCGGCGAAGGAAGGACGGCTGCCGAAGGCGGTCATCGTCGTCCACCTGTTCGGCCAATGCGCGCGGATGGACGAAATCGCGGCGCTCTGCGACGCCTACGGCGTGCCGATCGTCGAAGACGCCGCGGAGGCGCTCGGCTCGTCCTACCGGGGACGGCATGCCGGCACGATCGGCCGCTTCGGCATCTATTCTTTCAACGGCAACAAGATCATCACGACGTCCGGAGGCGGCATGCTCGTCTCGGACGACGGCGACGCGATCCGTGAAGCGCGTGTGCTCGCGTCGCAGGCGCGCGACCCGGCCGTCCACTACGAACACAGCCGGGCGGGGTACAACTACCGGCTCAGCAACGTGCTGGCCGGCATCGGCCTGGCGCAGCTCGCCGTGCTTCAGGAGCGCGTCGAAGCCCGGCGCGCCGTCTTCGACCGATACCGGGCGGCGCTCGCTGACAGGCCGGGCATCCGGCTCATGCCCGAGCTTCCGGGCACCCGATCGAACCGGTGGCTGACGGCGCTGACGGTCGACGAGCGTCTGGCGGGCGCCACCGCCGCTGAGCTCGTCGCCTGGCTCGCCGAGGACCGCATCGAATCGCGGCCCGTATGGAAGCCGCTTCATCTGCAGCCGCTCTTCGCGGGCGTCCGTTACTATCCGCACGGCGACCGGGAGGATGTGTCCGCCCGGCTGTTCCGGACGGGACTTTGCCTGCCGTCCGGCTCCGCGATGACGCCGGAGGAGCAGGAGCGGGTCATCGAACGGCTGAAAGCGGGCATGAAGTCCGGCGCAGCCGCTGCCGGCACCTGAAAACCCGGCATCCGGCGGCCGGCCGCAATCCCCAAAGACGAGGAGTGTAATGGCGTGTGCTCAAACGACGAAACCATCGGTCTGTGCGGCGGGGCGGAACATGAGCGGCAGCAGCGTGAACGGGAAGAGCGGGACCGTCGTGCAGCCGCGGAATAAGAGGGGACGCGGAATGATCGGGACGAACATCAACCATTTCCGCACCCAAAGCGGCATTTCGCTGTCGGAGCTTGCCGAACGCGCCGGCATTTCGAAGTCGTATCTGTCCAGCATCGAGCGCAATCTGAAGCAAAACCCGTCCATCCAGGTGATCGAAAAAATCGCGCTCGTGCTCAACGTCGATCTGAAAACGCTGCTGCAGGTCAACCTGCCGGACCCGGAGGCGAAGGAGACGCCCGACGAGGAATGGTACGCGTTCGTCGAGGCGCTGCGGCAGGCCGGCATCGAGAAGGACAATGTGCAGGACTACAAAATTCTCATCGAGTTCATCAAATGGTATCAGGAACGGAAACAGGGATGACGGGCCGCCGGGCCTGTCATCCCTGTAATGGTGAAGCGCCGTCACTGCATGAGCTGCAGGACGGCGCGCGAACACCTCTCCGGATTGTATTGTTCGTTGCGCTTCGCGAGGAGCGACTGGCGGTACTCGTCCGCCGCGTAAGGTTCCTGGATCAGCCTGAACCAGCGGTCGATCGTCTTGTGGCCCGTCATGAGCTCGCCGAAGCCGTTCCGGACGAAATACTCGCAGTTCTCCTCTTCCTGGCCGGGAATCGGCTCGTAGAACAGCATCGGAATGCCCTTGCTGAGACCTTCCGTGCAGGTCATGCCGCCCGGCTTCGTGATGAGCAGATCGGACACGTCCATCAGCTTGTTGATCTCGCGGGTGAAACCGAGAATCTTGATGTTCGGATGGCGGAAGAGCGGATTGTTCTCCAGGCGCTCTTTCGCCTTGTCGTTGTTGCCCGTGCAGAAAATGAGCTGGACGCTGTCGCGATACTCCGCCATATATTCGAACAATCCGTTTTCATCGTTCAGCAGTCCCCAGCCGCCTCCCATGATCAGCACGGTCGGCATATCGTTCAGGTTGAACTGCTCGCGGATCTCGTCCTTGTCGAAGGACGTCCAGAAATCGGGATGCACCGGGATGCCCGTAACCTCGATGCGCGAGTCGGGAACGCCGTGTTCCATCAGCTTGTTCTTCACGACCGGCGTCGAGACGAGGTATTTGTTCACCTCGGGGCTTGCCCATGTGCCGTGCGCGTCGTAATCCGTAATGAGCGTAAACAGCGGGACGTTCAGTCCGAGCCGTTTCAGGCGGGACACGACCGCATTCGGCACCGGATGCGTGCATACGATCGCGTCCGGCTTGAGTTGGGTGATGACCTGGGATGTCTGGGTATAGAACAGCCGATGCAGGGCGAGCTGCGCGAAACGGTTGAGCGAGCGCTTGTAGTTCGAGCGGTACAGGCGGCCCCACCATTTCGGCGTCTTCGTCACCGTCTTGCGGTAAGCCGAGACAATCAGCGGGCCGAGCACCGGGTTGAAAAATTTGCCCAGTTCGAGTACTTTCGTCTGGACATCGGGATTGAGATGCCGGATGCCGACGGCCAGCGCGTAGGCCGCCCGGGTATGTCCGGAACCGAACCCTTCCGAGAGCAGAAGCACTCTTTTCTTGCTCTTGTGCATCGTCTCACCCACTTTTCCTACATATCATATTACGAATCGTTGCGCGCATTGACAAGGGATGAGCGATCGCCGGAGCGGGCGGATGGGTCAGCCGTTGATGAACGCCGTCTTGAGCGTGTTCCGGTAAACGACGTTGAATCCCAGGGCGTCGGACAGCGCGCCGAGCGGCACATACGTCCGGCCGCCTTCCGCGAACGGCGCCGCCGGGATCGTGCGCGGCTCGCCGTTCACGGTCATCACGGAGCTGCCTGGCGTCAGCACGACCTTGCGCCCGTTCAAGGTGAACGTCGCCGATTTCGTCTTGCCGTCCCATGCCAGGTCCGCTTTCAGGGCGACCGCGATGTCGCGCAGCACGAGGAAGGTGAAGTTGTTCTTGACCAGCGGCTTTTCCGTGCCCGGCTTCAGCTCCTCGCCGTTCACGAAGACCGTGATCGGCACGCCTTCTTCCCGCGGCGAAGGCTCGCGGTAATCGCCCCAGACCGCTTCGGCGAACGCCCGGCCCATGGCGTCGTAGCCGTTCTGATTCGGGTGAATGGCCGCCCTGTCGCCCTGGATCCCCGCCGCAAGCATCGTCGTCATCGCCAGCTCATGGCCGACGAACCGGCTTGCGGAATACGCCACGCGGACATCGCGGTCTTCCCCGGCGAAGCGGGCGGACAATTCTTCCAGCTTGCCGGTGAGCAGCTTGACGGCGTCCTGCAGCTTGTCGTAGTAAGGAAACTCGCGGTTCAAAATTTTGCGCGGCACCGGCGAAAACTGGTCGCCGATGACGATGAGCGCGTCCGGATTGATGCGGTGGATCGTGCGGACCGACGTTTCCAGCGACGACTGGATCCGGTCCAGCACGTCCGGCAGCATGCCGTCCGCTTCCTTGGTCCGGCCCGCATCCAGCGCCATCGCATAGGCGATGAAATCGTTGCCGCCGATCTGGATCAGGATCAGGTCGGCGCTTGCGATGTTCCGCCGCACCGCCTCGCCGTCGCCGACAAGGCTGCCGATGCGCGGATCGACGAAGGCTTCCTGGCCTTCCGCGAGCAGATCCTGATCGCCCGAGCCTTCGCCGCGCTCCGCCCGCGCCAGCAGTTTCTCAAGGCCTTCGGCCCTGAGGCCGATGATGCCGTAATTGGCGAATTCCGCCTTGAAGCCCCGGAAGAGCGCCTGCTCCCACACCCGCTCGACAAACCCGTAGGGCACCGGATTCGCCTGTTTCTCGATGCCGTATTCATAGCCTGCGGCCAGGGAATCGCCCAGCGCGACGATGCGGTACACGCCGTCTTTCCCGGGGTCCGTTCCGGCGGCAGCCGCCGCTGCTGGCAACGCTTGCATCAGGCTGGCCGCCACCCCGAACGCCAGCAGAGCGGCAAGCGCCGGACGCAATCTGCTCCGCCACAAACTCCGCAATGGAATCACACCTCTCCGATCAGAATAAGGATATGAATGCCTCGTTTTGACCAAATCCGATCCGACAAACGAATCTTATCGCACCCATAAAAAAGTTGATGCGCCGCCGACCGCGCGTGCCGCATAGGATAAGTGAATTGGTGCAAATGTTCGGCGGATTAGTCCATTTTGCGACGGGACGACTAAGCCTATACTGTACTTCCATGATGCAAATCGTATGGGCATCCGCCGATCGATTTTCCGCTTTTCTTCGGCCATTACATTGTAAGTCATTTTTGGCCGGATTTGAAGCTTCGCTTGTGCCGAATCGCGGTTTGCACCATTGAAGAAGTGAGGTGGCGCTTGACATGAATACGCGGCACGCGGGATTGCCGCCGAAGCAGGGCCTGTATGATCCGCAGTACGAGCGGGACGCATGCGGCATGGGCTTCGTGGCGAACATTGCCGGCATCAAGTCGAATACCGTTATCCGCCGGGCGCTGACTGTCCTCGAGAACATGGAGCACCGCGGCGGTCAGGGCAGCGAGCCGAACACGGGGGACGGCGCCGGGCTGCTGATCCAGATTCCGCACCGTTTTTTCCGCAGGGAGATGGCCGGGCTGGGCGTCACGCTGCCGGATGAAGGCGATTACGCCGTCGGCATGCTGTTCCTGCCCCACGACGAAGCGCAGCGGACGGAACAGGAGCGGACGCTTGAGGCGATCGTCCGCGAGGAAGGGCAGGAGTTGCTCGGCTGGCGCACGGTGCCGACGAACGACGAGCTGCTCGGCCGGTCCGCGCGGGAGGCGAAGCCTTTCGTCCGCCAGCTCTTCATCGGCCGCGGCGCGGGAACGGAGGCCGGGCTGCCGTTCGAACGGAAGCTGTACGTCATCCGCAAGCGCGCGGAACGGGCGATCCGCTACGGCGATGCGCCGGGCGGCGACAAGTTCTACGTCTCGAGCCTGTCGTACAGGAAGATTGTCTACAAAGGGATGCTGACGACGGAGCAGCTCAAATCGTTCTACCCCGAACTGAACGACGACGCGATGGAATCGGCGATCGCGCTCATCCACTCCCGGTTCAGCACGAATACGTTTCCGAGCTGGGACCGCGCGCATCCGTACCGCTATCTCATCCATAACGGCGAGATCAACACGCTGCGCGGCAACATCAACTGGATGCACGCGCGCCAGACGCTGCTCGAGTCCGAGCTGTTCGGCGGCGACATCGAGAAGATCAAGCCGGTCATCGATCCGGACGGGTCGGACACGGCGATGTTCGACAACGTGCTGGAGCTGCTCTATCTCGCCGGCCGCCCGCTGGCCCACGCGGCGATGATGATGGTGCCGGAGCCGTGGACGAACCACGAGAGCATGAGCGCGGAGAAAAGGGCATTCTATGAGTATCACAGCACGCTGATGGAGCCGTGGGACGGACCCGCCGCGATGGCGTTCACGGACGGCGTGCAGATCGGCGCGATCCTCGACCGGAACGGCCTTCGTCCGGCGCGCTACTGCGTGACGAAGGACGGCTTCATCATCCTCGCCTCCGAGCAGGGCGCGCTCGAGATTCCGCAGGACGAGATTCTGTACAAAGACCGGCTCCGTCCGGGCCGGGTGCTGCTCGTCGACACGAAGGAAGGCCGCATCATTTCCGACGAGGAAGTGAAGCAGGCGATCGCGACCGGGAATCCGTACCGCGAGTGGCTGGATGAGCATCTGATCGGGCTCGACGACCTGCCGGACGCGCCCGAACTGCCGGGACCGGACGGCGAGGCGGTCCGCGTCCGCCAGGCGGCGTTCGGCTACACCTTCGAGGAGCTCCGCAAGGTGCTCGAGCCGATGGCGGGCACGGGCAATGAGCCGATCGGCTCGATGGGCTACGACGCGCCGCTCGCCGTGCTGTCGGAGCGCCCGCAGCGGCTGTACAACTATTTCAAGCAACTGTTCGCGCAGGTGACGAACCCGCCGATCGACGCCATCCGCGAGGAGATCGTCACCTCGACCGTCACGACGATCGGTTCGGAGCGCAACCTGCTGAAGCCCGAACCGGAGAGCTGCCGGCATATCCGGCTCGACACGCCGATTCTCTCGAACGAGCAGTTCGCGAAGCTGCGCCATATCCGCCGGCCGGGGTTCAAGGCGATCACGATTCCGATCCTGTTCCCGGCGGCCGAAGGCGAAGCGGGCCTGCGCGGCGCGATCGACCTGATGTGCGAGGCGGCGGACCGCGTCATCGAGAAGGGGCATAATCTCATCATCCTGTCCGACCGCGGCATTGACCGCGAGAACGCGGCGATCCCGGCGCTGCTCGCCGTCTCGGCGCTGCACCACCATCTCATCCGCAAGGGAACGCGGACGAAGGTCAGCCTGCTGCTCGAATCGGGCGAGCCGCGGGAAGTGCACCACTTCGCGCTGCTGCTCGGCTACGGCGTAAGCGCCGTCAATCCGTACCTCGCGTTCGAGACGCTCGCGGACATGATCCGGCGGGGATGGCTGAAAGGCGTCACTTACGAGAAGGCGGTCCAGAACTACATCAAGGCGGCCACGAAGGGCGTCGTCAAGATTTTGTCCAAAATGGGCATCTCGACGATCCAGTCGTACCGCGGCGCGCAAATCTTCGAGGCGGTCGGGATCGCGCAGGACGTCATCGACAGGTATTTCACCTGGACAGCGTCCCGCATCGGCGGCATCGGGCTGGACGTTATTGCAGCCGAGACGCTGAAGGCGCACGGGAAGGCGTTCAGTTCGCCCGCCGATGCCGAGGAGGCGCTCGATTCCGGCGGCGACTACCAGTGGCGCAAAGACGGCGAGGACCATCTGTTCAATCCGGAGACGGTCCATACGCTGCAGCTTGCGACGCGGACGAACGACTACAAGCTGTACAAAAGGTTTTCGAAGCTGGTCGAGGGCGAAGAGGAGACGCACCGCACGCTCCGTTCGCTGCTCAGGTTCAAACAGGGCAATCCGGTGCCGCTCGAGGAAGTCGAGCCGGTCGAGTCGATCGTGAAGCGGTTCAAGACCGGCGCGATGTCGTACGGCTCGATCAGCAAGGAAGCGCACGAGGCGCTCGCGATCGCGATGAACCGGATCGGCGGCAAGTCGAACACCGGCGAAGGCGGCGAAGATCCGCGGCGCTATGTGCCGGACCCGAACGGCGACTCCCGCCGCAGCGCGATCAAGCAGGTGGCGTCGGGCCGGTTCGGCGTGACGAGCCAATACCTGGTGAACGCCGACGAGATCCAGATCAAGATGGCGCAGGGCGCGAAGCCGGGCGAAGGCGGCCAGCTTCCGGGAAGAAAAGTGTATCCGTGGATTGCGGAAGTGCGCGGTTCGACGCCGGGCGTCGGGCTCATCTCGCCGCCGCCGCACCATGACATCTATTCGATCGAGGATCTGGCCGAGCTGATCCATGATCTGAAGAACGCGAATCCGCGCGCCCGCATCGGCGTGAAGCTCGTCTCCGAAGTCGGCGTCGGCACGATTGCGGCCGGCGTGGCGAAGGGGCGCGCCGACGTCATCCTGATCAGCGGCTACGACGGCGGCACCGGCGCGTCGCCGGTCACGTCGATCCGCCACGCCGGGCTGCCGTGGGAGCTCGGGCTCGCGGAGACGCATCAGACGCTGATGCTGAACGATCTGCGCGGCCGCGTCGTCGTCGAGGTCGACGGCAAATTGATGACCGGGCGGGACGTCGCGATCGCGGCGCTGCTCGGCGCGGAAGAGTTCGGCTTCTCGACCGCTCCGCTCGTCGTGCTCGGGTGCGTCATGATGCGCGTCTGCCATCTCGACACGTGCCCGGTCGGCATCGCGACGCAGAATCCCGAGCTGCGCAAGAAGTTCATGGGCAGCCCGGATTACGTCGTCAACTACATGCGGTTCATCGCGCAGGAGCTGCGCGAGATCATGGCCGGGCTCGGCTTCCGGACGATCGACGAAATGGTCGGCCGGGTCGACATGCTGGAGATGGACGAAGCGGTCCGCTACGGCAAGCGGAAGGGGCTGGATCTCAAGCCGCTGCTCCATCAGCCGGAACTGCCGGCGGACGCGCCGCGCCGCAACGTGCAGGCGCAGAACCACGGCCTGGAAGAGTCGCTGGACGCGCGCCGGCTCATTCCGCTGGCCCGGCCGGCGCTCGAGCGGCGCGAGCCGGTCAGCGCGTCGCTTGAGATCCGCAACACGAACCGGGTCGTCGGCACGATGCTCGGTTACGAAGTGACCAGCCGGTACGGCGCGGAAGGGCTTCCGGAGGATACGATCCGCTTCCGGTTCACCGGATCGGCGGGGCAAAGCTTCGGCGCATTCCTGCCGCGCGGCATCACGCTGTCGCTCGAAGGCGACGCGAACGACTACGTCGGCAAGGGGCTGTCGGGCGGCAAGCTGATCATCGCGCCTTCGCCGCTCGCGACGTTCAAGGCGGAGGAGAACATCATCATCGGCAACACGGCGCTGTACGGCGCGACCGGCGGCGAAGCGTACATCCGCGGCGTCGCCGGCGAGCGCTTCGCGGTGCGCAACAGCGGCGCGTACGCCGTCGTCGAAGGCGTGGGCGACCACGGCTGCGAATATATGACCGGAGGACGCGTCGTCGTCCTCGGCCGGACGGGGCGGAACTTCGCGGCCGGCATGTCGGGCGGCATCGCCTACGTCTACGATGAGGACGGCGATTTCCCGATCCGGTGCAACTTCGAAATGGTCGGACTCGAGACGCTGGATTCCGGGAAGGAGAGCGAGGAAGTGCGGGCGATGATCCGCCGCCACGCGGAACTGACGGGCAGCGAGCGGGCCCGGGCGATTCTGGACGATTGGGACGACGCCCGCGCGAAGTTCGTCAAGGTCATTCCGAAGGACTACAAGCGGATGCTCGAGCGGATCGAATCGATGCACGATCGCGGTCTGACGGGCGAAGCGGCGCTGATGGCCGCCTTCGAGGCGAACGCGCGCGATCTGGCCCGCGTCGGAGGAAACTGAACGCCATCATGATACATGCGCATGCCGTGCAGTACGGCATGCGCATGTCTGTTATCGGGACGGATCGTCAGCCGCCTCGCATGCTCCGCTCGGCGCGGACGAAGGCGATGAAGCGCCGCGTTTCGTCGGGCGACAGTTTGCGGCCGTCGACCGACAGCGAGAACCGTTCCATGATCTGCTCGTCCGACAATTCAAGGGAATCGACGAATTCACGGACATCCGGACTGAGCGGTAGGTTGGGCACATTCGTCCGCCCGACCAGATAGTCGATGGAAATGTTGAACAGATCGGCGAATTTCGTCAGCGTCTCGGTGTCCGGTTCGCGCCGGTTTTTTTCATAATGTGACAATGCCGCCCGGGAAATGCCGATCGCCGCAGCCGTTTGTTCCTGTGTCCAGCCCCGCTCTTCACGAAGCTTCGCTATTCGGCTACCGATGTTCATGTTCATCCTCCTATATCTGCATATCCCAATATTAGTTATGGAACGGAGACAAATTCACGACTGGAATCACACTGCCGGTTGCGGCGCCATGTCTATACATAACGTAACATTTTTCTACAGGCAGTACAAGAAACTTGATGAAACCGATCAGGGCATATGGGACGGGCGAAGGGAGCGGCCGGCGCATACCGTTCCGACAAAAGGATACAGCGGGAGCGGGATTTCGGGATTGACAGGGATCGATAAATGTCATAAATTATAAGCGTGAGGTTACGAAATGTATCTAAGGTTGCAATTGCGATACATATCGAAGCTAAACGGAAATACGGGAAGTGACGCTCCATACTGTAACGAATCGAGGGATTTCGAACAATTCCGGTAAAGGAGTTGACCGGCGATGGATTCCGAGCAATTTTACTGCGTCGGATGTCAGGAGTTGAAGGATGCGGCAAACGGCCACCGGGTATTCCGGACGGGGTATTTCCGCCTCGTCTATCCGCTCGGCTGCTGTCTGGTTTGCGGCGGCAAAGAGACGGCGCGTTTCGCCTCCGCGGCGGCCGGCGATCCCGGAACGGTCTTCGAGCCGCTGAACGCCGTTGACGCCGCTTCGCAAACCCCGCCCGCCGCAGTGACTTCCGAAACGGATCCATCGGCGGTCCGGCATGCCCTGGTCTGAAATGAAGCGGCGAGTCTCGCGAATCCCCCGGCCGTCCCGCGGCCGGCGGGAATTTTTTTGCCCGCGAAAGACCGGGAGTTGCTCAATTTTTCCGGACGGATGAAACTTTGAACGGTTTTTCGCCGTTTGTATAATGTACATACTGATTAACGGCACAGTACAAGACGGGCGTCGCTCGCCCGCCGGATGGGGGAGGATTCGGTGTTGGACGTGAACAAAGGCGGCACGGAGCCGGTCGTGCGGCTGCTCAACGTGACGAAGCGGATCGGCCGGCGCACGATCATTGACAATCTGACCTTCGACGTGCCGCCGGGGGAAGTGTTCGGATTTCTCGGTCCGAACGGTTCGGGCAAGACGACGACGATCCGGATTATGGTCGGCCTGATGCGGATGACGTCCGGCGAGATTTTGATCCAGGGCAAGAGCATCCGGACCGACTATGAAGCCGCGGTGCGCCAGGTCGGCGCGATCGTCGAAAATCCGGAACTGTACCGGTATCTGACCGGATACCAGAACCTGGTGCATTATGCGCGGATGATCTCGGGCATTTCGAAGCAGCGGATTGACGAGGTGATCGAGCTCGTCGGCCTGACCGGGCGCATCCACGACAAAGTCAAAACGTATTCGCTCGGGATGCGGCAGCGGCTCGGGGTGGCGCAGGCGATTCTGCACCGGCCGGCGCTGCTCATTCTGGACGAGCCGACGAACGGACTCGATCCGGCCGGCATCCGCGAGCTGCGGGACTATTTGCGCCATCTGGCCAAAAATGAAGGCACGACCGTGTTCGTTTCAAGCCACCTGCTCGCGGAGATGGAACTGATGTGCGACCGCTTCGCCATCATCCAGAACGGGAAACTGGTCGACGTGCGTCCGTTGAACGGCCGGGAGGGCGGCGGCGAGAAAACGGAGATTCTGTTCGAGGTTGACCGGCCGGAAGCCGCGGCGTCCGCGTTGGGCGGCGCCGTCCTGCGGAAGGAATCCGGCGGCATCGTGGTGGGCGCCGGACGCGAGGAAGTCGCCGACATCAACGCCCGGCTTGTCGCCGCGGGCGTGCGCGTGTACGGCATCCGGGCCGTGACGAAGTCGCTGGAAGACCAATTCCTCGAAGTGACAGGGGGCGCGCGCGGTGTTTGAATTCCTGAAACTGGTCCAGAACGAGAATATGAAAATATACCGGCGGACGCGGACATGGGTCATGTTCGCGATCATGCTTGCCATTCCGCTCGCCATGTCGGTCATCGGCCTGCTCTACGGCGAAGACCCGGACATGTGGGCGTACGCGAGGTCGGAAGCCCTGGCGGTGCTTACGCTGATGTCGATCTTCGCGGTCGTCATCGCGGCGGACAGCGTGGCGGGCGAGTTCTCGAGCGGCACGATCAAACTGCTGCTCATCCGCCCGTGGAGCCGGAGCAAGATTCTGCTGTCGAAGTACCTTGCGCTGGCGCTCTTCATGTTGCTGAGCATGGCGCTGCTCTTCGTGTTCACGCTGCTGCTCAATCTCGCGCTGTTCGGCAGCGGCGGCGATTACACGTTCCCGAATCAGGGTTCGATGAGCCACTTCGCGTATTTGGCGGCATTTTACGGTCTGAGCCTGATCGAAATGGTCGTCACCGTCACAATGGCGTTCATGATCTCGACCGTGTTCCGCTCCGGCAGCCTGGCGATCGGCCTGTCGATCTTCGTGCTGCTCGGCGGCCAAATCATCGCGAGCCTGCTTGAATGGCTTGACAAGCCGTGGGTGGACTATATCCTGTTCCTGCATTTCGGACTGCAGCGGCATCTCGCGGGGTATCCGATGATCGCCGATCGGACACTCGGGTTCTCGCTCGGCGTTCTGGCCGGGTATTACGTCATCTTCATGGCGCTCTCCTGGTACGTGTTCAACCGCCGCGACGTGGCGGCTTGACAACGTGATGAAGCCTTCGGGATGTCCCGAAGGCTTCATCTGTCAGGAGGCGGTTGTCAGCGCGCGCCGCCCGCCGTGAGGCGGAACGATTCGTCCGCCGCTTCGATCGTCTCCTCGATGTCCGCTTCCGTATGGGCGGCGGTCAGAAACCACGCCTCGTACTTCGACGGCGCCAGGCAGACGCCGCGGTCGAACATGGCGCGGAAGAACGCGGCGAACGCCTCGCCGTCCGTGTCCTGCGCCTCGGCGTAGTTCGTGACCGGATGCGCGCAGAAATGCGTCGAGAACGCGCCGCGGATCCGGTTGATCGTGAGCGGCACGCCGTGCGTTGCGGCGCAGGCGGCGAGCCCGTCGGTCAGCCGTGCGGCGAGCGCGTCCATCCGCTCGTAGACGCCGGGCTCGCGCAGCACGTCGAGGCAGGCGAGGCCTGCCGAGATCGAGGCGGGGTTGCCCGCCATCGTGCCCGCCTGGTACGCCGGGCCGAGCGGGGCGACCTGCTCCATGATCGCCTTCCGGCCGCCGTAAGCGCCGATCGGCAGGCCGCCGCCGATGATCTTGCCGAGGGCGGTCAGATCCGGCTCGATGGCGGCATGGTCGGGGAACGCCGTGAAGTTCTGCGCCCCGCCGTAATGGAACCGGAAGGCGGTGATCACTTCGTCGTAGATGACGAGCGCGCCGGCGTCGCGCGCCATCCGGCACACCCCTTCGAGGAAGCCGGGCTTCGGCATGACCATGCCGAAATTGCCGACGATCGGCTCGACGAGGACGGCGGCGACATCGTAGCCCCACCGCTCGAGGGCGGCGCGCAGGCCGTCCAGGTCGTTGTACGGCACGGTGATGACTTCGTGCGCGATCGAGATCGGGATGCCGGCGCTGTCCGGAATGCCGAGCGTCGACGGGCCGGAACCGGCGGCTACGAGCACGAGATCGGAATGGCCGTGGTAGCAGCCGGCGAACTTGACGATTTTCGTCCGGTTCGTGTACGCCCGGGCGACGCGGATCGTCGTCATGACCGCTTCGGTGCCGCTGTTCACGAACCGCACCTTGTCCATGGACGGGATCGCTTCTTTCAGGCGGCGGGCCATCTCGATTTCCAGCTCGGTCGGCGTGCCGTACAGGGTGCCGTCAGCGGCCGCGCGGGCGATCGCCTCGACGATGCGCGGATGGGCGTGCCCGGCGATGATCGGGCCGTAGGCGGCGAGGTAGTCGATATAGCGGTTGCCGTCGACATCCCAGAAATGCGCGCCTTTCGCGCGCTTCATGAAGACGGGGGCGCCGCCGCCGACCGCCTTGAACGAGCGGGACGGACTGTTGACGCCGCCGACGATGTGGCGGAGCGCCTCTTCATAGAGGGAGGCGGATGTCGGGCGTCTGCCGGTGTCTGCGGGCATGGGGAATCTCCTTTCGCGATTGCGGACATATTTTTTCACATCGGAACCCAATCAAAAAAGGGCGTCCCGGCGCCGATGGCCGGAACCCCCTCCCATGTGTGCGACATCGCGCGCTGCCGGATCAGGCCGCGGGGTCCGCCTCGTCCGACGGCTTGCTCGTGACGGGTCCGGAAGGCTTGCCCGGATCGCCGTCCGCATCGCCGCCGGTTTTCGCGGCCGTATCGTCGCTGGCCAGCACTTCCTGCACGTAAGCTTTCAGGGCTTCGCGATCGCGGATCGCCAATACCGAGGCGCCGCCCACCCGATCGTCGCTGAGCAGCTCCATCGGCGGCACCTGCGCGGAGCCGGCGACATGGAGCTTCAGGCCGAGCCGTCCGAGCTTCAGCATGTCGGACACTTCCATGTTCGTCTCGATGTACGGCTGGACGCTCTCCAGAATCTGCCCCATGCGAACGATGTTCCAGGTCGACTGCAGCTTCGCCGCGACGGCCTTCAGGAACTCCCGCTGCCGCTCGGTGCGCGTGAAGTCGGACATCGCGTCGTGGCGGAAGCGGACGTACTGCAGCGCCTTGTCGCCGTCGAGCAGTTGGTACCCTTTCTTCAGGTGGATGTCGTAGCGGTTTTTGTCCGCCTTGTCGACGTAGTTCATATCCTTTTCCACTTCGAAATATACGCCGCCGATCGCGTCGACGAGCGCCTTGAACCCTTCGAAGTCGGCGTAGGCATAATATTGGATGGTGAGTCCGAGCAGGTTGCCGATCGTCTCCATGGCGAGATTCGGCCCGCCGAGCGTGATGGCGGAGTTGGCCCGGCCTTTGCCGTGCCCCGGAATGTCAATGTACGTGTCGCGCAAGACGGACAACAGATGCGCCCGCTTCGTGACGGGGTCGATCGAGACGACGATCATCGAGTCGGAACGGGCGACCTCGCCTTCGGCGAGCCCTCGCGCGTCGCCGCCCAGCAACAGAATGTTGACGCGCTCCTTGCCCTCCCATTCCGGCGGCGCTTCCACCTTCTTGTCCGCCACCGGTTTGAAGCGGGATTCGGATTCGTCCTTCTCGAAGTTGTCCAGCGCATTATATATGGTATAGGCCTGATAGACGGCGTATCCGATGGCAATGACCGCGACCGACAGGAGGCCGTAGAGCGTCCTGCGCAGCCATTTGTTCTTTTTTCTTGATGATCGCGGCTCCATGACGATTCTCTCCTTTTGAAGCAAATGAAACATTCCGCACATTAACTATTGACGACACGACTCGTCGAATGGTTCCGCACATGAAAACTTTGCACGCTTAAAGATTATAAAATGTCACGCCATGTCTTACAAGTGCTATACTGTTTGTCGGAAGAGAGGGAGACATTTCCCGGGAAATGTCGAGGGGAAAGGAGAGACAGCATGCAGCCGGCAATCGAAGTGCATGAGTTGCGCAAGACGTTCAAAGTGCAGCGAAACCGCGAAGGTCTTGCCGGCGCTTTGCGGGATTTGTTCCGCCGCGAATATGTGGAAGTGGCGGCGGTGAAGGATATCAGCTTCACGATTCCGCAGGGGGAAATCTGCGGGTACATCGGCGAGAACGGCGCGGGGAAATCGACCACGATCAAAATGCTCGCCGGCATTCTGGTGCCGACGTCCGGCACGGTGCGCGTGGCCGGCTATGTGCCCTGGCGGGAGCGCGAACGGTTCGTCCGCCACATCGGCGTCGTGTTCGGCCAGCGCAGCCAGCTTTGGTGGGATATCGGCGTTATCGAGTCGTTCCAGCTTCTGCGCAAGGTATACCGCGTGCCGATGGCCGATTACAAGCGGCGGCTCGACGAGCTGGTCGAGCGGCTGCAGCTCGGCGATCTGCTCAACCGGCCGGTGCGCAAGCTCAGCCTCGGCCAGCGGATGCGGTGCGAGCTCGTCGCGTCGCTGTTGCACAATCCGTCGATTCTGTTTCTGGACGAGCCGACGATCGGGCTCGACATTGTCGTCAAGACGGAAATCCGCGAGTTTCTCATTCAGCTCAACCGCGAGCACGGCACGACGATTCTGCTGACGACGCATGATCTGCAGGACATCGAGGCGCTCTGCTCGCGGGTCATCATGCTGGACGACGGCCGGATCATCTATGACGGCGGATTGGACGAGCTCAAGGCGCGCTGGAGCCGCGGGCGCGAGATCCGGCTGCAGTTCGGCGAGCAGGTGAGCCTTGAGCGGCTGGAGCAACTGACGGCGGATCTGCCCGGCGCAAGATGGCAGGCGGGCGAGGATATGACGGCTGTGTTGAAGGTGCCGTCCGCGGTCAGTTTGTCCGACGCGCTGGCCCGCGTTGTCGGCAGCGGCGTCGACATCCGCGACATCAAGTTCATGGAGACGAGCACGGACGAGATTGTGCGCGAGATCTACAAGTCGGGATCGGCTTCGGGCGCGGAACGGCTGGTGGGCACGACGTGACGGGGATGTACCTCGATCTGATCCGCATCCGTTTCCTGATGATGCTGGCGTACCGGGTGAATTATTACAGTGGCATCGTGATTTATGCGGTCAATATCGGCGCTTATTATTTTTTCTGGCATGCGATTTACGGGAACCAGGAAGCGATCCGGGGGTTCACGCTGGCGCAGATGACGACGTATGTGGCGGTCTCCTGGATGGCGCGCGCGTTCTATTTCAACAATCTGGACCGTGAAATCGCAAACGAGGTGCGCGACGGCAGCGTCGCGATTCAATTTGTGCGGCCGTACAATTACCTGCTCGTGAAGCTGTTTCAAGGGTTCGGCGAAGGGCTGTTCCGGCTGCTGCTCTTCATGACGCCGGGGCTCGTCGTCGTGTGTTTGATTTTTCCGATCGAGCTGCCCCGGGACCCGGCGGTCTGGCTGCTGTATCTCGCGATGCTGGCGTTCAGTTTCCTTATTAATTCGGAGCTGAATCTGCTCACGGGGATGGGCGCATTCTACATTGAAAATGTGGACGGGCTGATCCGCATGAAGCGGGTGGTCGTCGACCTGTTCTCCGGCCTGTTCGTGCCGATCGCGCTGTTTCCGGGCTGGCTGGCCGTCTTGTCGGAGTGGCTGCCGTTCCAGGCGATCGCGTATTTGCCGAGCGCGGTGTTCACCGGCAGGAGTTCGGGAGACGAAGCGCTGGTAGCGATCGGCTTGCAGGCCGTGTGGGCCGTCTTGCTGATCGTGCCCATCATGCTCATGTGGCGGGCGGCGCGGAAGCGGCTGTTCGTGCAGGGAGGGTGAGCCGGCGGCATGTTTTACCTCGGATTGTTATGGGAATACTTCAAGAACTACGCCAAGACGCGCCTCACTTACCGGGCGGACTTCTGGATCGAGGTCATCTCGGATTTGACCTGGCAGGCGATGAATCTGGCGGTGATCCTGATCGCGTTCCAGCACACGCCGGCGCTGGGCGGGTGGACGGAAGCGGAGATCGTGTTCGTGTTCGGGTACTTCATGGTGCCGTACGGCATTTTCAGTTGCTTCTTCGATCTGTGGAATTTCAGCGACCGGTATATCGTGAAGGGCGAGATGGACCGGGTGCTGACGCGGCCGGCGCACAATCTGTTCCAGATTCTGCTCGAGAACATGTACCCGCCCGGATTGATCGGATCGTTCGTCGGGCTCGCGATCATGGCGGTAACGGCGGGACAGATGGGGATGACGTTCGATTGGACGGATCTGCTGATGCTGATCGTGCTGACGATGGGAGCGGTGATGGTCTACTTCGGCCTGTTCACGGCTCTGACGGCCATCGGTTTCTTCACCGACGCGCCGACGGGCATACTGCCGCTCATGTTCAATTTGCAGAGCTACGGCCGCTATCCGGTTACCATTTATAACCGGACGATGAGGTTCGTTCTGACCTGGCTGCTGCCGTTCGCGTTCGTCGGCGTCTATCCGGCGTCGTATTTCCTCGATCGCAGCGGCGCCGCCGATCTGCGGATGGCGCTGCTCACGCCGGTGGTCGGGCTCGTGTTCACGGGCATCGGGCTGGCCGTCTGGAACATCGGCGTGAAGCAGTACCGCGGGGCGGGGTCGTAGGGGGCGGTGATTAACGGCACGAATTGCCGTTAATCGCCTGTCCGAGCAAGGCGACGGGCCCAATAACGGCACATTATGCCGTTAATGACGTCGCGGAGCCGCGATGCAATGACGTCGCGGAGCCGCGATGCCCGCCCGGTAGCGGTGATTAACGGCACGAATTGCCGTTAATCGCCTGCCCGAGCGAGGCAACAGGCCGAATAACGGCACATCGTGCCGTTACCGACGCCGTGTGCCGTAAACAAGGCGTTACAGCCTCACTTTCGACCGGACAAGCCGGTAGCTGTGAAACCGATGGGTTCCATTCAACGGTGCCAGATAACCTTCGGCCGCCAACTCCCGCAACAGCTTACGGGCGGTTTTGTCGCCGACTCTCAACAACTCCCGAATCGCCGACGGCCTTACCGGCTCCGCCGAATAAGCCGCATAACGCAGGATTTCCCTTTTCATTACCGGCAACTCGGCATAGCCGTCGCTGTTGCCGCCGTACAACCGCCCCAGCAACTGCAGCACAATCTGCTGGCACTTTCGGGGATGATGCTCGATATCATCCGCCGAGAAGCGGAGCACGCGCCAGTCGTCGATGACAAGATGGTTCTGGCGCGTCAGGTCGTCCGAGAATTTGTGCCGGTCCGCATGCCTTGCGTGCGGTCCGTATCCGTCCGCTTCCAGACAAATCCGATGCGGCAAGCGCAAATACGCAAAATCCAGAAATCGCACGCCATCGCGAAAGTCCGCCACCTCGTACTCCGCGTGCAGATGTTCGAACGTTCCGACCGCGGGCCACCAGACGTGGAGAAGCAGCTTTTTTTCCAGGTAGCCATGTTCCCGCAGTCTCCTGCAACGTTCACCCGTGCTTTCCGCGATCTGTTTCTTCATCCATGCGTCATAGCTCGTCTCGAATGCCTGATCCATCCACCCGTCTCCTTTCGATGCCAAAAAAATACACCGCCCTCTTCCGCATCATGCGGCGATGGGACGGTGTGCTTCACGCGTCTCTCGATCTTCATGCCATCCGGCAAAGGAACGTCTTGTTTCACGCGTCACGACACATGCCAACCGACAATGGAACAGCTCGTTTCACGCGCCGTTGACACCTTCATGCTACCCGGACGCCCGGAAAAAATCAAGCGTTTGCCAAATTGTGCGATTTTGATCCGGAATTCCGCGCGGACTCTGATACAATAGATATTTAAGATGTAAGAATGCGCAAGGGAGGAAGCTGCGGCCATGGCACTGTCCATCGGAAAAAAAGTTCCCGATTTCACGCTGCCTTCGGCGGACGGGGAGGTGCGGTTGAGCGATTTTCGGGGGCGGCTCGTGGTGTTGTATTTCTATCCGAAGGATATGACGGAGACTTGCACGAAGCAGGCTTGCGAGTTCCGGGACGCCTACGGCGAGCTGACGGCGCATGGCGCGGTTGTCCTCGGGGTCAGCACGGACGAAGTGGAGCGCCACATCCGTTTCCGGGACAAATACAGGCTGCCCTTCCTGCTGTTGTCCGATCCGGCGCACAAGGTGTGCGAGAAGTACGGCGTGTGGCAGCAAAAAAAGCTGTACGGACGCGAGTATATGGGTATCGTCCGGTCAACGTTCCTGATCGACGAGAAGGGCAGACTGATCCGCGAGTGGCGGAATGTGCGCCTGAAAGGCCATATCGACGAGATCCTGCAGACGATCCGGGAGTACCGGGAGCCGTCGTCCCCGAACAAGAAATCGGCCGCCGCGCATACGGTCTGACAGGCTGCGCGCCCGGCGCGCGCGGGCCGGCCCGGCACGTTGACGCCCCGAAAATCCGTTCAGTATAATTAGCGGTATGAATTGAGGGAGGCGTACCATGGACAAGCCGAATGAACTCATCGTGGTGCTCGATTTCGGGGGCCAATACAACCAATTGATTGCCCGGCGCATCCGCGATCTGGGCGTGTACAGCGAGCTCTTGCCGTACAACACGCCGGCCGCGAGGCTGCGGGAGCTGGGGCCCAAAGGCATCGTTTTCTCCGGCGGCCCGAACAGCGTATACGAAGAGAACGCGCCGCTCGTCGATCCGGAAGTGTACGAGCTCGGCGTGCCGATTCTCGGCATCTGCTACGGCATGCAAATGATGTCGCATCAACTGAACGGCCGGGTCGAACGGGCGGGCAAGCGCGAATACGGCAAGGCCGAGATCGAATTCGAGGCGGATTGCCGGTTGATCGGCGGTCTCGAGCGCCGGCAGACGGTGTGGATGAGCCACAGCGACAAAGTCGTGGAGCTGCCGCGGGGCTTCCGGGTCGACGCCAGCACGCCGGGCGCGCCGGTCGCCGCGATGAGCCATCCGGAGAAAGACTACTACGCCGTCCAGTTCCATCCGGAAGTGCGCCACTCCGTGTACGGCAACGAGATGATCCGCAATTTCCTGTTCGACATCTGCGGATGCGAAGGCAACTGGTCGATGACGACGTTCATCGAGGACGCGGTCAAGGAGATCCGGGAGCAGGTGGGCGACAAGAAGGTGCTCTGCGCCCTCTCCGGCGGCGTCGACTCGTCCGTCGTCGCCGCGCTGATCCACAAGGCGATTGGCGATCAGCTCACGTGCATGTTCATCGACCACGGCCTCTTGCGGAAGGGCGAAGCCGAGAGCGTCATGGAGACGTTCGCCGGCAAGTTCGACATGAAGGTCGTGAAGATCGACGCGAGCCGCCGGTTCCTGGACAAGCTGAAGGGCGTCGAGGACCCCGAGCGGAAGCGCAAGATCATCGGCAACGAGTTCATCTACGTGTTCCAGGAAGAATCGGCGAAGTTCGATGATTTCGAATTCCTCGCCCAGGGCACGCTCTACACCGACATCATCGAAAGCGGCACCGCCACCGCGCAGACGATCAAGTCGCACCACAACGTCGGCGGGCTGCCGGAGAACATGCGCTTCAAGCTCGTCGAGCCGCTCAAGGCGCTGTTCAAGGATGAGGTGCGCAAGGTCGGCGAGGCGCTCGGCCTGCCCGAGGAGATCGTGTGGCGCCAGCCGTTCCCGGGTCCGGGCCTTGCGATCCGCGTCCTCGGCGAAGTGACGGAGGAGAAGCTGCGCATCGTGCGCGAGTCCGACGCGATTCTGCGCGAGGAGATCGCGAACGCCGGACTGCACCGCGAGATCTGGCAATACTTCACCGTCCTGCCGAACATGAAGAGCGTCGGCGTGATGGGCGACGCCCGCACGTATTCCTACACGGTCGGCATCCGCGCGGTCACGTCGATCGACGGCATGACGGCCGACTGGGCGCGCATTCCGTGGGACGTGCTCGAGCGCATCTCGGTCCGGATCGTGAACGAAGTGGAAAATGTCAACCGCGTCGTCTACGACATCACCTCGAAACCGCCGGCAACAATCGAATGGGAATAAAGCATTGGGTCGACAGTCCCGGTCACGCGGGGCTGTCTTCTTGTTTTTTCACGCGCGATAAAAAGGGGAGGAGCCGACATTTTTTTCGGAAATCGTGTCCAATTTGTAACGGCTGTTACAGAATTGCGGGATTGGCCTATGGTATGATCGTACTGGAACAAGGCGCAGATATAGATATTGTGGAGTGGGTTTTTCATGCGGTGGATACCTACCTCAGAACTAGAAGAAGGCGACAGGCTGGGGCGTTCCCTGTATACGGCGGACGGCCGCCTGATTTTGTCGGGCGGACAGGTGCTGACCCGGAGAATGATCCACGGCCTGATCCGGTTGAATATCGAAGGCGCGTTCATCGACAACCGGAGACCGAACGAAGTCGAATCCAAGAGCAACGTCAAACAGCTCGATTTGCTGCGGGCCGCGGCGTTCGAGACCGTGCGGGCGGTTTTCACGTCCGTGGCGGAGACGGACCGGCTGGAACCGCGGCCTGTCATGCGTTTGGTGAACGATATCGTCCGGCACGTGCTCACGGATGCGGAAGAAGGGTTCCAGATGAAGGAACACCGCACCGAAGCCGCCTATCTGTATGCGCACAGCGTCAACGTCTGCCTGCTCGCCGTCATGACGGGACTGACGTTGGGATACAGCGAACTTCAGCTCAAGACGCTCGCGATCGGCGCACTCCTGCACGATATCGGCCGCGTGTCGAGGCATGCGGTCAATCCGGAATATGACCATCCGCGCGTCGGCTTCGACCTGATGCGCCGGTATCCCGAATTGCCGCTCCTGTCGGCCCATGTGGTGCTGCAACACCATGAGAAGGTGAACGGCACCGGCTATCCGCTGGGGGTTCAGAGCGAACAGTTCCGGCAAGCGGCGCAGATCGTGGCCATCGCGAACGAGTATGACCATTTCGTGAACGAAATCGGCGAAAACCGGCTTCCACATGAAGGAATTGAATACATTATGTCGAAGGTAGACACACATTACAGTATTTCCGTCATCCGGGCTTTCGTCCAGAGCGTCACGCCATACCCCGTCGGCACCGTGGTCCGGCTGTCGAACGGAATGGTCGGCACCGTCGTCGAAATGCACAAGGGCAATCCTTCGCGCCCGGTCATCGTGACGAAAGATCATGGGTTGAGAGTCGACCTGATGCATTTCCCGACGGAATTCATTGAAGAAGTGATCCTGGAACAACGTGCGACGGCCATCTGAGGCGGAAGGATACGGTGCCGGGGAGGAGTGCAAAAGGTGTCGATCGATGCGGCACGTCTCAGATCCACGATTCCTTTTTTCCGTGAATTGGATACCGCCGTGCTGGAAAGTCTTGCCCCGATGCTTGCCGAGCGGACGTTCAAGAAGGGCTCGGTCATTTTCTTCGAGGGAGACGAGGGGGACGATGTCTTTTTCATTCGATCCGGCGCCGTCCAGATCTACACGTTCGACGGCGCGAAGAAAGTGATTCTGGCTTACCTGCGCGACGGCGATTATTTCGGCGAGATGGCGATGATCAAACCGGGGGCGCGGCGCTCCGCTTCCGCGGAGGCGGCGCAGCTCACGAAGGTGTACACCCTCAAGCGGAACGCGTTCGAGCGGCTCATCCTGGAACATCCGCGGCTGGCGTTCTATCTGCTGGACGATACGATGGAGCGGCTGCGCAAGGCGAATCAGCAGATTTACGATCTGACTTTCCTGAATGTGCGGACCCGGATCATGAAGCGGCTGCTTCGTCTGGCGCAGGAGAACGGGACGGAGACCCCGGAAGGGCTGCTGATCGGCATCAAGGTGACGCATCAGCAAATGGCGGAAATGGTCGGCGCGGTGCGCGAGACGGTGACGAAGGTGTTCACCGAGCTGCAGGAAGAAGGGCTGATCGTCATCCGGCAGAAAATGATCCTTCTTCCGAATCCCGATCTGCTCGTCAAACGGCTGCAGGAGGAAAACTGAACAAGCGGCGAACGCGGGCGCCGGCCGGCTTGCCGCAAACCCGTTTCACAGGCTTTCGACCGAATGGCGGAGACTTTTTTATTTGGTAAAAAATTGGGGCGATATGCGCTTTCATTTGAAGGAAAGCGATTTCAATCCGAACGAAAAAATTGGAAGTGCGGCAAAACATTCGTAAACCCCATTGACAGCGAACGAGAAAGATCAGTAGAATGAGGAAGAATTGTGAATTCGATTGCGCTTTTCGTATAATCCCGGGAATCCGGCTTGGGAGTCTCTACAAGGTCACCGTAAATGATCTTGCTACGAAAAGCAGGGGATGCGGTCTGCATACCGGTCCGGCAGACATAATTCTCCTGTTTTCGCAGAACCTATGGAGAGATGACCATCCTCCGCAGGTTCTTTTCTGTTTTCACCAATTTTGAAGTGGGGGCGTTGTGGGTTTATGGAACGTTTCTTCCGGCTCAAGGAACTCGGAACGAACATCCGCACGGAACTGATCGCTGGTCTGACGACCTTCATGACGATGGCGTACATCCTCGTCGTCAACCCGATCATCCTGAGCGGGGCGGGTCTGGAATTCTACGCGGTCTTCCTCGCGACGGCGCTGGCAGCGGGCATCTTCACGGTCATTTTCGGGATGTTCGTCAACCTTCCGGTGGCGCTCGCGCCGGGCATGGGGCTGAACGCCTACTTCGCCGCGGTGGTGGGGAGCGGTGAAACCATCACGCCGCAAATGGCGCTGACGGCGGTGTTCATCTCCGGTATCATTTTCATCATCCTGACGCTGACGCAGATTCGCCAGATGCTCGTTTCGGCCGTGCCGGAAAGCCTGAAATTCGCGATCACGGCCGGCATCGGTCTGTTCATCACGATCATCGGCGTGAAGAACTCCGGCATCATGACGATTCACGAAGACGGGATCATCGGCCTCGGATCGATCACGGATCCGAACGTCTGGCTGACGATTATCGGCATCTTCCTGATCGCGATCCTGATGGTGCTGCGCGTTCCGGGCGCCATCCTGCTCGGCATCGTGCTGACGACGATCATCGCGGCGATCACGGGCAATGTCGGATCGATCGCATCCGACGCGAAGTGGGTGCCGGATTTCAGCGCGCTGAACTTCTGGCATTTCGACTTCCAGGGCGTGTTCGAAGTCGGGTTGGTCACGGTCGTCCTGACGTTCACGTTCGTCGAACTGTTCGACACGTTCGGCACGCTCGTCGGCACGGCGAACCGGGCCGGCGTCGACACGAGCTCCGCCGAAGGCAAGAAGAAGATCGGCAAGGCAATGCTGGTCGACGCCGTTTCCGTCAGCGGCGGCGCCGTGCTCGGCACGAGCACGGTTACGGCCTACATCGAAAGCTCGGCCGGCATCGCGCAGGGCGGACGCTCGGGCCTGACGGCCGTCACGACCGGCGTGCTCTTCCTGCTGTCGCTGTTCATCGCGCCGATCGTCACGCTCGTTCCGGGCGCGGCCACCAGCGCGGCGCTCGTCATCGTCGGCGCGCTGATGATGCAGTCGATCAAGAACATCAATTTCTCCGATTATGTGTACGCGATTCCGGCGTTCCTGATGATCGTCATCATGCCGTTCACGTACAACATCGCCAACGGCATTTCCTTTGGGCTGGTTTCCTACGTCGTCCTGGCCGTGATCGCCAACCTGGCCGGCAAGAAAGCGGAGGACGGCGGCGCGTACAAAATTCACTGGCTCATGTGGGTGCTCGCGGTCCTCATCCTGGCGCGCTACATTTTCATGGCCGGGGAATAACGGAGAATTCGCGGAAGCGGCGCTGGACCGGCGCTGCTTCTTTTTTTGTTGTTGTCGGCAAAAGTGCTGTATATTCGATATCGGGATGCGGGTCGGGTGACGGCGGAAGTGCAACGTGCGCCCGAATCATTTTTTGAGAAAAGGGGAGGATGCGAGATGAAACCGAAGGTCGTGGTCACCCGCAAGATTCCGGATCAGGCGATCGAGCTGCTCGCCGCGCATTGCGAGCTGGACGTGTGGGAGGAAGAGGATGTGCCGATTCCCCGGGATGTGCTGGAAGAGAAAATCCGGGACGCGGACGGCCTGTACTGCCTCCTGACGGATACCGTCGACGAGCCGCTCCTTGATCGGGCGCCCCGGCTCCGGGTAATCAGCAACATGGCGGTCGGTTACAACAACATTGATGTCGAGGCGGCGAGCCGCCGGAACATCATGGTCACCAACACGCCGGACGTCCTGACCGAGACGACCGCCGATCTGACCTTCGCCCTGCTGATGGCGACGGCGCGGCGGATTGTGGAGGCGGAGCGGTTTCTGCGGGCCGGCGAGTGGCGCACCTGGTCGCCGATGCTGCTGACGGGGCAGGACATTTACGGCGCGACGATGGGAATCGTCGGCCTGGGACGGATCGGATCGGCCGTGGCGCGGCGGGCGCTCGGGTTCAACATGCGGGTGCTGTACCACTCGACCCGCCGGAACGAGCAGGCGGAGCGGGAGCTGGGCGTGCAGTATGCCGGCCTGGACGAGCTGCTGTCCCGGTCGGACTTTGTGGTCGTCATGACGCCGCTCACCCCGCAGACCCGGAATCTGATCAGCGCGCGGGAGCTGGCCTTGATGAAGCCGACCGCGGTGCTGGTCAACACGGCGCGGGGCGGCATCGTGGACGAGCGGGCGCTGTACGAAGCGCTGAAGGGCGGAACGATCTGGGCGGCGGGGCTGGATGTGTTCGAGCGGGAACCGGTCGCGCCCGACCATCCGCTGCTGTCGCTTCCCAATGTGACGGCCCTGCCCCATATCGGCAGCGCCTCAATCCGAACCCGGACCCGCATGGCCGAGCTCGCCGCGGAGAATCTGCTGGACGGGCTGGCGGGGCGGGTGCCGAGGTGTCTGGTGAACCGGGGGGTTGTGGGGGGTGAATGAAAATAACTTTTGATTTGAAAAATTGAAAAAAGTATGATGAAAATGGAGATTGGAAGGCCTGCGACTGAACGTGTTGTTGCAGGCTTCCTGCAGTTAATGGGGGGCTTAATCCACGCACCCACGCGGGGTGCGACAAAAATCACCGGAACCGAAGATCTTACCTTCGATCCATTCAATCCACGCACCCGCGCGGGGTGCGACACTTTTTGCTCCGTCCACTCCCAGCCGTTTTGATTCTTTCAATCCACGCACCCGCGCGGGGTGCGACCGAACTGTCTGACCGCATGGGCACAGTGGTGTGTCTTTCAATCCACGCACCCGCGTGGGGTGCGACGCTGGGAAGACTTGCCAATCGAGAATTGCGAGAGCTCTTTCAATCCACGCACCCGCGCGGGGTGCGACGTGTTCCCGGACGCTTGCCCCAGCCGGACGCCGACTTTCAATCCACGCACCCGCGCGGGGTGCGACGGACACCGACGCCCGCAACACGCACCCGCACCAACTTTCAATCCACGCACCCGCGCGGGGTGCGACGCGTCTGCGCCTGTTGCAGCGGATGACGTGGCAAGCTTTCAATCCACGCACCCGCACGGGGTGCGACGCTATTTCGAAGATGAGCGGGCGACTTTCGAAGCCCTCTTTCAATCCACGCACCCGCGCGGGGTGCGACGCAGCCGCGGGTGACGTACACCGTACAGGCATCGCTTTCAATCCACGCACCCGCGCGGGGTGCGACTTGTGTCATACAAGCGAACATAATGCGAACAAATTGTCTTTCAATCCACGCACCCGCGCGGGGTGCGACAGCGAGTGATTGACGATTTTCGGACGCGAATAGACTTTCAATCCACGCACCCGCGCGGGGTGCGACACGACCGAGTATTTCATCTACGGGGTGCCGGTGAACTTTCAATCCACGCACCCGC
>Ga0310832_100440_pt1 | contig 33029 bp, 30 predicted proteins | sample WT_ome_7_FD_201303 | JGI IMG/M metagenome (GOLD analysis project Ga0310832, IMG submission 201303) | Sorghum-adapted microbial communities enriched on wild type (WT) sorghum from Joint BioEnergy Institute, Emeryville, California, United... ...
AAGCGCGCGCAAATTTTCGTGAAACGGGTGGTGATCATCGCTTTTTTCCCTGTGTGCAAACCTGTGATGGGGTTCGTCCTCCCTTCATGTGGTCATCCGTTTTCACATTTGTTAATCGTAATTATTACGATTTAACTACGAGCATTTTATCACCGTGTCATTTGGCTGTCAACTACATCGTAATCATTACAAATAATTGGACGGGGCGGATGCCCCTATGCTATACTACAAATGGTAATCTTTACGATTTATAAGCTGCCATCTTGGTTGTGGAGGCACACGATGATTCACGTCGTTCGTATGGCGATTTTTTTGATGGGGATTTTCCTGCTCAGCCTGTTGATTGTCCTTCTCATGAATCCTCATGTCATCCGCAGCTTGCCGTTGATGGACGATCCGGAATTGCAATCGTTCAAAACGATGTTCGTCAGCTTGACCTTGGAAGCTCTCCCCTTTTTATTGTTAGGCGTGCTCGTCTCGTCTCTCATCCAGGTGTTCGTCCCCGAGTCTTGGATCAGACGCATCATTCCGCGCCATCCGCTGCTTGGGGCGATCGTCGCCAGTCTTCTCGGCATCGTCTTTCCGGTGTGCGAATGCGGAATGGTGCCGGTTGCGCGGCGTCTGATCCAGAAAGGCTTTCCCGTATACGCCGCCGTCGTCTTTTTGCTCGCGGGACCGATCGTCAATCCCGTCGTCTATTCGTCCACCTCTATGGCCTTTCGCGCCACTCCCTCCATCGCCTATTCCAGGATGGCGCTGGCGGTTTTGGTCAGTGTGATCGTCGGATGGATGTTGCTCCGTTTCGTCCGCTGGGACCCGATGAGACCGGAGACTAGAGTACGGCTCCGGAATCACGATCGCGGTCACAATCACGATCACCACCGGCATTCCCACAGACATAACGAAGCCAGCAGCAAATGGATGGAAACGTTGGATCACGCGGCGGGCGAATTTTTCGACATGGGGAAATATTTCATCTTCGGCGCCTTTCTGACGTCGATCATCCAGACGTTCGTCCCCAGGTCCGTCATGCTCGACATCGCGCAATCGGACGGAGCGGCCACCATCTTGATGATGGCGTTCGCCTATATCATCTCGATTTGTTCCACTTCCGACGCGTTCGTCGCTTCCTCTTTCGCTTCCACGTTTTCACCGGGGGCGCTGCTCGCTTTTCTCGTATTCGGGCCGATGCTCGACGTCAAAAGCACGTGGATGCTGCTGTCCGTTTTCAAAGCCCGTTTTGTCGCACTGCTGGCGCTTCTCACAGCGGTTTGCGTCTGGATGGGGTCCCGTTTGTTCGAGATGCTGATGTAAGGGAAAGGAAGGTGTGTTTCGGATGCAGCCACGCTACTTTGCGCATTATTTGCTCCGGGCTGCCCTATCGGGGGGATTTACGCTGTACATCGTCCATTTGGTCAAAAGCGGCAAATTGATGTATTATATCGCGCCGCGCATGGAAACGATCGTGAAGCTGTCGGCCGTTGCTCTGGCGCTTATCGCGATTTACCTCGTGTTTGCAGCATTATGGGCTTTACAGGGAACGGCTCCGTCATGCGGATGCCACCATATGCCCGGGAAATCGCCGGTCAAAAATACGGTCGCCTATTCGCTGCTGGCCGCGCCGCTTATTCTCGGCTGGTTCGTCCCCGACGCTGTCATGGGCAGCAAAGTCGTCGATATGAAAGGCATCGTGCTGTCCAAAGCTCCCACATCGCCTGCCGTTTCCACACCGCCTGGCGAAACGGTCAATCCGCCATCGACCGCTGGCGATCCGCAGCCCGTTTTTACTTCGGACGATCCGTTCGCCGCCCAATATTCGAAATTCGCCGAACGATTGTTTGCCCAAGACCCGATTGTGATAAAAGAGGACACGTATTTGGAGGCGATCAGCGCGATCGATTTGTTTATGGAGCAGTTTCAAGGGAAGGCCATCAAAATAAGCGGATTCGTGTACAGGCAGGAAGACATGAGCGACACCCAGTTTGTTGTCGCCCGGCTCGCGATGGAATGCTGCTCTGCGGATGCGACGCCATACGGCTTTCTGGTGGAATGGCCGGAGGCGAAAACGTTGCCGGAGGATACTTGGGTGAAAGTGTACGCCGCCATCTCCTCCTCTATGTTCGGCGGCATGGAAATTGTCACGCTTCAGGCTAGCCGTGTAGAGAGCATCGAGGCTCCGGAAACGCCGTATGTGTATCCGAATTACGACGTATTGGATAACTTGCAGCCGTAAGATGAAGTCGGTCTGATGCCGGTCCAGTTTGGCGGGGGAAATGTGCCGGACGCGCAACGCGGCTGAAACGTGCCGGACGCGCAACGCAGCACAAACGTGCCGGACGCGCAACGTACGAGCACAAAAAAAAGCGGAGCGGAACGCCACTGTTTCACTCCGCCTCGCCCCCCGGTCAACCTTGTTGCGGCCATGACCGTTCTGTCGTGCTATCGTGCGCCGCGATGATCGGTCGTGCCGCCGCTTGCAACGTTCGGCGCATTCGGCCGTTTGCGCAGATGCAGCGTCAATTCGTCCCGGTTGTGGAACAGCTGCTTCGCCTTGCGCAGCTCCATCGCATGCTGCATCGCCCGGACCGAATCTTTCACCGTCTGAAACGGCTTCCCGTGCATCAGCTTCAGCGTAATGATCGCGTCGCCGCCTTCGCGGAGGGCGTCAAGCAGCGGCACGACAAGCCGCACCATCATTTTCGGGCTCCAGCTCATGTCGCAGACGAGCAGATCGTACGAGCCGGGGCGGAGGCTGACATCGCCGGCGTTGCGCTGCAGATAGGTCAGCTTCGGGTGGCCGAGCAGGCTCGGATGCAAATCGGCCGGATCGACGGCCGTCACCTCCGCCCCCCGCTCAAGCAAAAGCGACGTCCAGCCGCCCGGCGCCGCCCCGATGTCGAGCGCTCGCGGATAACGGGACAGATCGAGCCCGAATTCGATCTCGGCCTCGAGCAGCTTGAACTTGGCGCGGGAAACTTGCCCTTCCTCCTTGCGGAAGCGGATGGCGCCGCCCGGCCAATCGGACAAATTTTGCTCGGCTGTGGACAGCCCGACATACGCCGTCCCCGGGGACAGGAAAACCGAAACGATGCGCGCCGCGTCTTTGACGACGAGACGGGCGCCCCGCTCGCCGCGCAGCTTGTCCGCAATCGCTTCCCGCAGCTCGGACGGCGCGTATTCGCCTTCGTGCCCATCGCTCTTGCGAATTTGCACGGCGACCGCTTCGCCTTGCCCGCCGTCGCCGAATAAATCCGCAGCGGCCTTGGCTATCGCATCGATATCGCGGCTGGAGCCGTCGGTCGGAACGGTTCGATCGACCGGGTGCAAATGGCGGACGAAGATCGGCTCGCGCGCCCGCACCGTTTCCAACGCTTCCGCGCGCCCCAGCGGCATGTTCATCAAATACGTTTCCTTCGGGATCAGTTCCTCGAACTTCGTCCCCGGAACGAGCGATCGCAGCTCGTCCTGCGCATACGCCGCAAAACCGCGATTGGACGTGACGACAAACCGCGTCCGTTCAGCGGCGCCGGAATGATCGCTCATCGAAAAGCGGCACCTCGATTCGAACAGCATCGTGCATTTGTTTTATGACATCAATAATTAATGCTGTTAAACAACCCGTATCCACGGCCGGTCTTTGAACCAATCGACCTCGACCGGAACCTGGTACGCCTGACGCAGCAGCTCGGCGGTCAGCACTTCCCGCTTTGGTCCCCGGGCGACGATTTTCCCTTGATCGATCAGCGCGATATGCGTAAAGACGGGAGCGATCTCCTCGATGTGATGCGTGACGTACACCATGAGCAGGCCGGTTTTGCCCAGCTCCTCGATGTCGCCTAGCAGCAGCTCGCGCTCGTACAGATCGAGTCCCGAGCAAGGCTCGTCCAGGATGAGGACGGACGGGTCGGTCATCAACGCGCGGGCGAGCATAATCTTTTTGCGCTCCCCTTGCGACAACGTGCCGAGCGGCTGATCGGCCACGTGCGGCAGCCGCACCCGTTCCAGTCTTTCCAGCGCCTTGCGCTTGACTTCCTCCGGTATTTCCTGATAAAAGCGCAAAAATCCGTATTCTCCCGTGGCCACCACTTCCCATACCGGGTCGCGCAGCGTCAGCTTCTCCATCAGCGATTGGCTGATGTAGCCGATCTTTTTGCGCACTTCGCGCAAGTCGACTTCGCCGTACAGCTGACCGAGAACCTGTACTTTGCCCGAGGTGGGAAACTGGTAGCCGGTGATAAGCTCGAGCAGCGTCGTCTTGCCCGAGCCGTTTTTGCCGAGCACGACCCAATGCTCGCCCGGCTGCATGTGCAAACTGACATCTTGCAAAATGCGGCGTTCGCCGCGGACAAACGTAATGTGCTCCAATCGGATCACGACTTTCGCTCACCGTCCCCAAATCTAAGCAGTCGCCGGTCGCCCCGGACACGCATATTCGCGATCGAACCGCTCCCCACGCCTTGCGCGCCCTGTGCCGGACTCCCCTATTGTAGCTTATTCCCGGTTCATGTTTCCAGCTTAAAATGGCCTGCCGCCACTTCACCGACCTTTCTCGTCTGACTGTGATGCAGCCGGCTAAACCGTCCGCCAGCGGCCAGGAGCTGGCCGTACGTCCCTTGCTCCACGATCCGCCCGTTTTCGATCACGTAGATGACATCCGCCTGCCGGATCGTGGATAGCCGATGGGCGACGGCGATGGTCGTTTTGCCTTTCATCAGGCGCTCAAGCGCTTGCTGCACGGCATGCTCCGATTCGGAATCGAGCGCGGAAGTCGCCTCGTCCAAAAGCAAAATCGGCGCGTTTTTGAGCAGCGCCCTCGCGATGGCAATGCGCTGCTTTTGCCCTCCGGACAACCTCGCGCCGCGCTCCCCGACCATCGTGCCGTAACCGTCCGGGAGCTTCGCAATAAAATCGTGAGCTTGCGCGGCGCGGGCCGCTTCGACGATTTCCTCGAACGTGGCGTCCGCCTTTCCGTATCGGATGTTTTCGGCAATCGTGCCCTCGAACAGGTAGACATCCTGGGAATCGTACGCCATTTTCCGCCTCAGTTCCGACAAAGCGATGTCGGCGAGCCGCCGGCCTTCGATCCAAATTTCGCCGCCCTGAAGCGGATACAATCCGATCAGCAGCTTCAAAATGGTGCTTTTGCCGCTGCCGCTTGGACCTACAAGGGCGACGACCTGGCCTTCCCGTACGGTAAGGTTCAAGCCTTCGATGATCCGCTCCTTGTCGTTGTAACCGAACGTTCCGTCGCGAATTTCGATGAGGAACGGCGAATCGCCGTTCGACAGTCCCGCGCCGTGCCCAGCCGGCGCCGGATGCCGGTCGGGTTCCGTTTCCCGATCCAGCAGCTCGAAAACACGGGCCGCCGCGGCCAGAGAAGCCTGCATATTCGCCCACATGGTACCCGTATGCCGGAACAGGTTGGTCACTTCCTCCAGGAGAAGAATGAGCGCAATCAGCGTGCCGAGCGCCATTTGGCCGTACATGATCATGAGGGTGCCGAGGATGAACGCACCCCCGTTGTTGATCCAGAGCAGCAAATAGTTGGTGCTGTTCAGCGTGGCGGACCTGAACGTGCGGCGAATCGACAACCGGACCCCGTGACGGTTTTCGTTCCTGAACCGCTGCATCAGGCGGTCCAGCATCGGAAACATTCGGCCGATTTGCGAGCCCGAAATCAAATCGCTCAGCCTTTCCGCTTGCCGTGCCGCGTTTTGCTGGATTTCCGCGCTGATGCGCCGAAGCGGCTTGGCATAGCGCGTGTTGACATAGGCGGACAGGAAGCCGAGCGCGATCATGGCGGACGCGAACCGCCATTCCAGGTAAAGCATAACGGCCGCGGAATATATCCCCGTCGAGAAGACGGTCACGATTCGCCGGATGTCTTCGGCAAACACGCTTTCCACAGCTCCCACGTCATGGTTCACCCTGGAGATGCTGTCTCCGCTGTGCGTGTTCTCGTAATAGGAAACGGGGAGCCTTTCGAGATGATGAAACACGGCCTGGCGCATATCGGCCATCGTCTGTTTGACCGTTTTGCCGAACCGGTAATGAACGAGAGGGGTTATGACCAGAAGCCCGGCGATGACGGCGGCAAACTGCAAACTGACCGTCCAAACGGCACTCATGCTGTTTTCGGTGATCGCATCCAGCACGCGCCTCAGCACGAGAACCGTCACGATCGGCACGCTCGCATCCGCCAAGCTGCAGCCGATCAACCCGAGCAGGTACGCGGTTCGCCTTGGCCTCATAAAGCGGAACAACCGGACGATCTCGGAATGGCGGCGGCTCACCATGCTATGCCCCTTCCCCATCTTCAAGTTGCGAAAAATCCGCCCGATGGACGAACTGCTTGTCATACAACCGCTTGTAAGCGCCGTTTCGGGCGATCAGTTCGGCGTGCGTTCCGCTTTCGACCATACAACCTTCGTTCAACACGATAACCTGATCCGCATCGATGATCGTGGAGAGCCGATGGGCGATCACTAGCACGGTTCTATGCCGCGTCAAGCGGCGAATCGCTTCCTGGACCCCCATTTCCGATTCCGGATCGAGCGCGGACGTCGCCTCGTCCAGCAACAGAATCGGCGCATCTTTCAGGATCGCGCGAGCGATCGAGATCCGCTGCCTCTGCCCACCGGAAAGGTTCACGCCCCGTTCGCCGACTTGCGTGTCATACTGATCCGGCAGCGACTCGATAAAATCGTGAATATGGGCCATCTTCGCAGCCCGTCTCACATCCTCCATGCCGGCATCGCTTCTTCCGCAGGCGATGTTTTCCGCAATCGTTCCCGTAAACAGGAACGCGTCCTGCGACACCAGCGACATCATCGACCGGGCGGACGAAAGCTGCCAGTCGGCAAGCGGAATGCCGAACAGGCGGATGCAGCCCGCGGAATATTCGTAATGCCCCGTAATCAGCTTGAATACCGTCGTTTTGCCGGAGCCGCTCGGTCCGACCAGCGCCACGGTTTTGCCCTGGGGCAGGACAAAGCTGATGTCGTCCAGCACCTTTTTCGCCCCGTCGTACGAAAACGTAACATGGCTGAACGCAATAGCCGGCGCGTCCGGGGAAATGCGGGCCGGGCTGATGCCGCCGCTCCGCTCCGTCCGCTCGCCCTTCAGCTCGAACAAATGCTTCGCAACTCCGGCCGCCAATTTGAAATGGCCAATCTGCCCCGGCAATATCCCCAACCCCTGCACGAGATAGTTGACCAACTGGGCGAACGCCACGAAGCCTCCGGCCGTCAAATGGCCCTTGACGACCATATACCCGCCGTACAGGAAGAAAAGCAAAAACGGCGCCGTCCTTACCAGCACGCCGACGGAGTCCATAAGCGATTTTCGTTTTTCGATCGCCAAAGAATCCGCAAGCAGTTGTTCGTTCGCCTTTTTGAACCTTTGCAGCAGCACGTCGGCCAGATTGAAGGATTTGACTACGGCGATGCCTCCGATGGTATCCTGCACCGCCGAATGGGTGACGGCGAGGCTGCGCTGAAGCCGTGAAGAAGCATCGCTCATCGGCCGGCCAACGGCATGGGTCAGAACGGCCATAAGCGGAAGGAGCACCATGCTGGCCGCCAGGAGCTGCCAGTTCATGTACAAAAGCACGGCAACACAAGCAGCAAAACGGATGATGTGAAACAGAATGCCCGTCAAATCTTCCCGGAAAAACCGCTCGATCGCGTTGATGCCCTGGGTAATGCGAGATACGAGTTCTCCGGAGTGGCGAGCCTCCAGGTAGGAAACGGGCAGCTTGCCGACAAGCGAACTGAAATCGTCTCTCATGTCCCTCGCCGCGCATGCACTGAAGCGCCCGGCCGAATAAGTCTCCAGGAAGCTGACGAGAATGCCGACGGCGACGAATACGACGATCAGATAGGCAAACCGAATTAGGCCCTCTCTGCTGCCCGAGAGGGATGCGTTCACCAACAATTGAATCAGATAGACCAGGAAAATGTCGTTCGCCGCACCGGCCGTCGTCGCCAGCAGCTTGACCGTGAGCCAGAAGCGATGAGGACGGAGATAGACGAACAACCGCCGCAGGACCCGAAAGGCCTGGCCGTTGTGAGCAACTTCCATGCGCCATCCTCCCGTTCCCTGTGCATCATGAAAGGAATCCTTCTTTGATCGCGATCGATTGGTACATCTCTTCCAGCATTTCGGTGGCCTCTTGAATATCAAGCTCCAACGTATTGGTGTTGATCATCGTACCGATTCCAAGCCAAAAAGCGAACAGCTGTTGAAACGTTTTTTTGGCCTTGCTCTCTTCGATCGCGCTTAGCTCGTCGAGTTGCAAAAATGCGGCATACGTTTCCTCGGTAAGCTTGTCATCGTTCGTTTTCAAGTAATGCTCTCTGTAATCGGACAGATACAAGGTTCGAAACAGGCGCTTTTCGTTTCGGGCGAACAGCAGAAAACCGATCGCCAAATTCATGACAGGAGCGTTTTTCCCGTTCTCGTACTGCTTGATGCTGGCAAGCGCAAAGTCAACCGCCCGGTTGTATACATCGGCTTTTACTTCTTCCATGCTTGCATACAGACTGTAAATCGGTTGGGTCGAGCATTTCAGTTTTTGCGCAATGCTTCGTGCCGTCAGCACTTCAATGCCTTGTTCCCGTACGATTTCAAACGCAGCGTCCAACACTTTTTCTTTCGTGATTTCTGCTTTTGGCGGCATGCTGTCATCTCCGGAACGAAAAAATTACTTTCGTTATATAACAGTTGTTATATTACAAATGTTATACATCGGCCGTGGAAATGTCAACCTGATTATTTAGCCGTTTTCCGGCCGATTTCGGAAAGAGGCAACAAAAAAAGATGATGCTTGTCGGACATCATCTGACTGGGGAGAGATCGTCAGCGTTCATTATGCGAACAGAACCGGGGCTTCGCTTGGCTTCACCCGATTGTAACCGGCAACGGTTCACCGAAGGTGATGGCGGACTCGGCGACGCGAGCGTCGTAAGCGAGCACCCGAACTCCGCGCTGCGCCGCGTGCTTCAGCGCCTCCGCGAAGGCGCCGTCCATGCCGGCATGGGGCGTAAAACGCCGGCATCCTTGCATTTGCACCAGGAAAAGGACGGCGTTCTCGAACCCGCTGTCCGCGGCATCGGCCAACTCCAGCACGTGCTTTGCCCCCCGTTTCGTCGGCGCGTCGGGGAACATGGCGGTGTCGCCTTTGACGAGGGTCACGCCCTTCACTTCGATAAAGCCTTTTCGTCCGTCCGCTTCATAGTAGAAGTCGAAACGGGATTGCCCGTATACGGCTTCACGTTTCAAGCTTCGGACTTCTCCGATTTCCTTCACCTTTCCTTGCCGCAAAGCCTCTTCGACCACCGCGTTCGGCGCCTGGGAATCGATGTTGACGAGCGTCCCGTTTTTCCAGACGGAAATGAGCGAATAGCTGTATTTGCGGTCCGCATTCCGGGCCGCCTCCAGACAAACTTCCGCCCCCGGCACGAGAAGCTCTTTGAGCCTTGCGGTATTTTTGACGTGCACCGGCTTCGTTTTGCCGTCCATTTCCACTTCGGCTGCGAAGCGGTTCAAACGCCGGACAAAGGTGCCGCGCACGACGTTTCCGTAGTTCATCGCCCTTCCCTCTCGCTCTCGCTCCATGTCGAGATCTCCCCTGTCATACTTCCAGCTTAAAACGGCCTTCGGCCACTTGCCGCAACACGTCATCGGGGATGGCGTGGCCGTAGAGCCGGACGTGATCGGGCTTGGCCGCATACAGCGTCTGATACATGAGCATACGGCCGGACGGGCTGGACGTATGCAAATAGATGACGTCGGGGTACTTGCGATGGAGCGCGATAAAGCGCGCCACCTCAAGCCCGGTAGGCTCCCCCGGGCCGAGATCGTAGTCGAGGGACAAAATGCGCACTTCGCATTCGTTCAGCAGCAGCATGCATTCGTCGGCATTTCTCGCCAGGACGAAGCCTTTCGGACACTTGCGCGTATCGTCCAGGTACAAATCGATCAAACCGTTCACTCCCCCGCCAGTCGGTGCAGCCATGCAATTTCCGGGCCATGAGTCGCCCCCGCAACCGGCGTCTCCAGTATGGCCGGAACGTTCCGCACATAAGGCGACGCGAGCAAGTCGCGGAACCCTTGCTCGCCGATTTCGCCGCGGCCGATATTCGCGTGCCGATCGCGATGCGACCCGTGCGGGTAGACAGAATCGTTCAGATGCACCGCTTTCAGATGGTCGAAATAGCCGAGCGATTCGCCCTTCGCCTGCACTTCGGCCCAGTTCGTGCCGTTCCATAGGCCGCTGGCGAAGGCGTGGCACGTATCGAGGCAGAAGCCGACGAGCTGCGGCTTGACGCACAGATTGCGAATGCCGACCAGCTCCTCGAACGTCATGCCCATCCGGGCATGGTCGCCCGCCTGGTTTTCGATCAACACCATCGCCGAGCCGTCCCACGCCGACAGCACTTCGTTCAAAGTGGCGACGATGTTTTTGTATCCGTTCAGCGGGTCGCCGCCTTTGTACAGGCCGAAATGGACGACGATGCCGACGGAGCCGCAAGCTTCGGCGATGTCCAGATCGTTCAGCAGCGAACGGACGACCGCCTCGCGGTAGCTGCCGGCATCGGCCGCCAAATTGGTCGGGTACGGCACGTGCGCGACGGACCGGATTCCGTGCTCCCGGCAAAAGGCGGCGCAAGCTTCCGCGTCCCGGCGGTCCACCGTCTTGATCGCCAGGCTGCGCGGGTTTTTGGGAAAATATTGAAACGCGCTCCCCCCGATTCGCCGGGCGAGCTTGGCCGCTTCCAGAAAGCCGCGGCGGATGCTGACATGCGCACCGAAGAACAAAGCCGAATCCCCCTTCACCGCTGGCACCTGGCGCAATAAAACAGCTTGCGCGAAGCGAGCTCGGTTTGCACGATCGGCGCGCCGCAGCGGACGCACGGCTCCCCGCCCCTGTCGTACACGGCGCAGCGGCTGTCGAAGCCGCCGGTCAACGCATCCCCGCGGTACAGCGGATGTTCCATGTAGCCGCCGAACCGGAGCGCCGCCTGCAGCACCTTGTTCATCGACCGGTACAGCGCCGACCATTCGCTGCCGGACAGCGTTCCGATGCGGCGCGACGGCAAAATACCGGCGTCGAAGCAAATTTCGTCGGCATAGCAATTGCCGATGCCCGCGATCGTTTTCTGGTCGGTCATCGCCGGCTTCAGCATGCCGTGCTTGCGTCTCAGCAGCGCGGCAAACCGGTCTTCCGACAGCGTGAACGGCTCCGGGCCGAGACCGGCCAGCTTGCGCTCCGCTCCGGCGGCATCGTACAGATGCAAATAGCCGAGACGAAGCCCGATGAAATACAGGTTGCGGTCCCCGAACGACAGCACGACCTGGGCGGTGCGGTCGGGCTTGTCCTGCTCGGTCCCGTAATACATCCAGCCGCCGAGCATCAGGTGCAGCAGCAGGACGTCGCCGCTATCCAGGCGAAACAGCAAATGTTTGGCTCGCCGATCGATCGATGCGATCGTCCGGGACTGCACGCGGCGGCGAAATTCGTCGACCGGCACGTTGATCGTCTTTTCCCGCTCGACCACGACTCGTTCAATCGGCTTGCCGACGACGGTTTGGGCGAGCAGCGTTCTGTATGTTTCCATTTCCGGCAATTCAGGCATACGCATCCCTTCCGTTTTCCGTATTGGCGTATCCCTATCCTGCCCTTCGATGGAACGGTTTCATACCCGTTTCACGCCGCATCCGACCGGTTTTCGCATCATTTTACAATATTAAGGATCATTCCAATTGCAGCCGCTCCAGCAGCTCGAGCAAATGCCCGCAGACGAGATCGGGGCGCACGCCCGCGCGCATAAGCAAGTCGCTCACGTTCGCCGGCGTGGCGATGCCCGTCAGGACAAGGGCGGTGCTGAGCCCGGCGGCCGCCCCGGCGCGAACGTCGGTGGACGGATTGTCGCCGACCGCCCATACGTCCGCGGACGCGTCCATGCCGAGCCGTTCCAGCGCGTAGCGCATCAACGCCGCTGACGGCTTGCCGATGATCGTCGGCTCGATTTGCAGCGCCTCGCGGATCGAGCCGGAGATCGCGCCCGCTCCCGGCACAAGCCCTCCGTCCGTCGGCATCAGGCGGTCCGGGTTGGTCAGCACGTACTGCGCGCCGGCGCTTACAAACCGGACCGCCAGCTCCAGCTTCCGGTACGAAAATTCTCGGTCGATGCCTTGCACGACGAAGTCCGGCCGCTCCTCCACCAGCTCCATGCCCTCCGCCATCAGCGCCTGCCGCAGCCCGTCTTCCCCGATGACGTAAGCGCGGCGCCCTTTGCCGCTTTCCGACACGTATCGGGCCGTCGCCTGAGCGGAAGTCGCCACCTCCCGGGGCTCGGCCGGAATGCCGAGCCGGCACAAATGCTCCGCCACCGCCTCGGGCGTGCGGGAGGAATTGTTGGTCACATACAAATACGGAATATCCCGGTCGCGCAGCCGGGCTACAAACTCGGCGGCATGCCGGATCGGCGTCCCGCCGGCGTACATCGTGCCGTCCAAGTCGATTAAAAACGCGTATCGGTTTCGCTTTACTGTCAACGTCTCATCCTCCGTTTGCCAAGCGGCCGCAAGTTGTCGCTGCCGCCGGGATCTGCCGCCTCCAGGCGTTCGGCCGCGCTTTCTAAAGCAGCGTCTGCTGCCAGACGCCGCCGCCCGGATCTCCGGCGCGGGCTTCTTCCCGCCCGCGGATGGCGTCCGGCGAGCGTGCGGCTTTTCCATCCCCGCGCTTGCGCAATTCGGCTTCGCGTTTCAGGCGAAGCCGCTCCACCCGTTTGCGCAGCGCCTCGTACTCGCCGGACGACGACGCGGCTTTGCGCACGGCGGCCAATCGGCTGCGCGCCCGCTCCATCGCCTGCTCGGCATAGAACAGCGCGCGGTCGTAATCGCGGAGGCGGTGCTCGTAGTACATGGCCAGCTCCACGTAAGGCTCCAGCGAAGCGGTGCGGGAGCGCTTCCGCTCGACGAACCGCTCCCACAGCAAGACGGCGCTCTGATGGCGGCCCCGGCGCTTGAAAAACGAAGCCGCCGGCAGCCAGTAGTCGGCCGCTTCCTCCGCCTCCCGTGCGAGCAGCTTGCCGATCGCATCCTCCGCCGCCTCTGGCCGTCCCAGCTTGTCCAGCCAGAGCGCCAGCCGATACAGCTCCTCCGGCTCCATCCGCTCAAGCGGCAACTGGCCGGCCAGCAGCCGGGCGAAATGGACGGCCAGGCAGGCGAGCGTCAGCACGTCCTTCTCGTTATGCTCGAACACGCCGGCGACGAGCGCCGGATCGTTTTCGGCCAAATATTGAAAATAAAGCGCCGGCGCCAGCGACCCGGGGACGTCGTCGATCCGGCTCAGCCCGAGCCGCTCCCGCTCCACCGAGCTTAACCGGCAGGAAGGAAGCGTGTTGCGCCAAAGGCTGCGCGACGGGTACAAAAAGTCGAAATGGATCGGGTCGTCCGCCTCCGGCTGCCGGTTCAAAATAAACCGGTTTTTCAAAATCGGCCAGTCAAAGCTTTTGCCGTTGTACGACACGAGGATGTCCCGCTCCTCAAGCCGCAGGCGCAAATGTTCCAGCATCGCCGCCTCCTCCGCCGGATTGCGGATGAACAGCTGCTCCACGACGAACGAATCGCGATCGTAGAAGCCGATGCCGACCATGAACGGAACGTTGCCCGCGCCGATGCCGAGCCCCGTCGTCTCGGTATCGAGAAACAGCAGCCGTTCGTGGCTGACGGAGACCGGCTCCAGCCGTTCCGAAAGCGCGGGCGGCATCGGGACGCTCCCGCCGCGGCGCTGCCCGGCGCCTCTCCGCTTCGCGCCGTCGCCGGCCGACGCCAACGCGGCCAACGGCTCCGCCGCGCCGCAGAGCTCTTTTAGCCGGTACGCGCCATGCCGGTGTTCCGTCGGGTAGACGCGGCGGCGCATGACAAACATGCCCCAATCGTTGCGATGGGCGCCGGCGCCCAGCCGGTCCCAGCCGGGACCGAGCGAAGCGTCTTCGCCCGGCGAGCGGCCGGACGACGCCGCGGCCTTGTCCTCCGCGGCAGCGCTCCCGGGCTCGGATAGCTTGGCGGCGCTCCGGCCGGTGGCGGCTGCCGCCTCCTTCGCCTCCTCACGGTCGGCCGCAGCACGAGCAGGAGCCGGACCGCCCGCGGCGCCCCCCGTTTTCACCAATCGGCCGAGCCGTTCCCTGAGCGTGCTCATGCAGGTTCGCTCCTTTCCCGCATCGCGTCGATCAGACGCATCGCCAGCGATTTGCCGGTCAGGCCGACCTCCTCGATCGGCCCGACGCACGCCGGACAGCCGGACAGACAGCCGCAGCCGGCGATATGGCGCGCCGCCTCCTCCACCAGTTGATCGTGCACCTCGTACAACCGCTCGCTCAAGCCGACGCCGCCCGGGTACCGGTCGTAGAAAAAGATCGTCGGCAGCTTGTCATGCACCGCCCGCACCTGCGGCACGACGCGAATGTCCAGCGGATCGCACATCAGATAAAGCGGCGCCAGATGGACCATCACGTTGGACAGACCGAGCAGGGCGAACTGCAGGTCGTTGGCGGTAAAATCGCGCGCCGCCTCCTCCCCGAACGTGATCCAATACGAGCTCGTATGCAGCTCTTCCTCGGGCAGATGGATCGGCCCGGAGCCGATATTCTCATGCGTGCGCAGCCGGATTTTTTTGAAAATCGTCGCTTTCGCGTTGATCGTCACTTCGCCGAACCGGCGGTCGACCCGGCCGGACCGCTCCTCCCGGTGCGTGTGCAGCACTTTGAGCTGCACGGCCATATTCGCGTCGGTGAAATAATCGACGTCGACTTCGCGGACGTACGCCTTTTTCTCCTCGTAATCGAGCTTCTCCACCTGGTACTGGACGCCCTCGTGGATATAGATCGCCTCTTCGTGGACGAGCGTCGGCGCGCTGAACCGGTCGACCTCGCCGATGACGCGGCTGCCGTTCGACGTGTCGATGATGACGATGTTTTCCTGCGCGGCGGACCGCAGCGAGATGCCGTGGGCGGGAAACGACTGCTCCATCCAGTACCACCGCCCCCGCACCCGGTGGACGATTTTTTCCTCCGCCAAAAACTCCAGCAGCTCCTCGAGCGGCTCTTCCCCGAATTGCTCGCCCTCCTCGAACGGCAGCTCGTAAGCGGCGCATTTGACATGATCGAGCAGGATGATCAGGTTGTCGGGCTCGATCAGTGCCCGCTCCGGCGCCCGTTTGAAGAAGTAGTCCGGATTTTCGATCAAAAACTGGTCGAGCGGGTTGCTGCTTGCGACGAGAAACGTAATCGAGCTTTCCTGGCGCCGTCCGGCCCGGCCCGACTGCTGCCACGTGCTCGCCACCGTACCCGGATAGCCGGTCATGACGCACGCCTGCAACTGCCCGATGTCAATGCCGAGCTCGAGCGCGTTCGTGCTGACGACACCGCGAATTTCACCGGTGCGAAGCCCCCGCTCGATCTCCCTTCGCTGCTTCGGCAAGTAGCCGCCGCGGTAGCCGCGAATCGACTTGGCGCCGAGCTCGTGCTTGACGAGCTCCTGCAAATAGGTGAGCAGCAGCTCGACGCGAACGCGGCTGCGCGCGAAGACGATCGTCTGAATGTCGTTTTTCAGCAAAAACGCGGCGATTTTCTGCGCCTCCAGCACGCTGCTGCGGCGGATGCCGAGCTGCTTGTTGACGACCGGCGGGTTGTAGAAGACGAAATGCTTTTCCCCGGCGGGCGCTCCGTTTTGGTCGACGAGCACGACCGGCTCTCCGATCAGCCGCTCCGCATGCTCCCGCGGGTTATCGATCGTCGCGGACGCACAGATGAACTGCGGGCTGGAGCCGTAAAACCGGCAAATGCGCCGAAGGCGGCGAATGACGTTGGCCACGTGGCTGCCGAACACGCCCCGGTACGTGTGAAGCTCGTCGATCACGATATACTTGATATTTTCGAACAGCTTGACCCACTTCGTATGGTGCGGCAAAATCGCCGCATGCAGCATGTCCGGGTTCGTCACAACGATGTGCCCGGCGTTGCGGATCGCCTGACGGACCGTCGGCGGCGTGTCGCCGTCGTATGTATGCGTCTTGATGTCCGCGCCAAGCCGCTCCACGAGCTCGTGCAGCTCGGCCACCTGGTCCTGGGCGAGCGCCTTCGTCGGAAACAGGTAGAGCGCCCGCGCGCTGTCGTCGGACAAAATCCGGTTGACCACCGGCAAGTTGTAGCACAGCGTTTTCCCCGATGCGGTGGGCGTTACCGTCACCACGTTGCGCCCTTCCTCGACCGCGTGGAACGCCTCCGCCTGATGCGTGTACAGCCGGCCGACGCCTTTCTCGGCCAGCGCCGCCTTCAAAGCCGGGTTCAGCGACGGCGGAAACTCCGCATAACGGGCCGGACGCGGCGGAATCGTGCGCCAGTGCGTCACCTGGCTCATCAGCTCCGGCGTTTGCCGGATTTTCTCGATCATTTCCTCGATGGACGATACTTTGCCGGTCAATCGGTTCACGATGGGATTCCCCCTCGTTTTTCGCGTTCGTTAGCTCAATTGTACAGAATACACGTTCGCATGACAACCGCCGGCATGTCCGATTTGCGTTTTCCTTATAGAGGAAGAAACTTCAGCCTTTCGGCCTGCTGCGGAACGATGACGGGGAGCAGCCCATCCGCTTGCGGAACAGACGGGAGAAATAGTACGGATCGTCGATCCCTACCGCCGCTGCCACCTCTTTGACGCTCATGCCGGTCAGATGGAGCAGTTGTGCGGCTTTCCGCATCTTCAGGCGCAGGAAATACTCGATCGGCGGCACACCGGTTTCCTGCTTGAACAGATGGATCAGATGCTGGCGAGATACGCCGGTATGTCTGGCCAATTCCTCGAGCGTAAGAGGCTGATCCAATCGCTCGGTCATGTACGCGAATGTCCGCTCCAGATGACGGTCCCCCGGTTCGCTTCGCCCGGCGATTGCGGCTGCCATGCCGATCCCGCTCAGCAGACGGCGCACGGACTGGGCAGCATGCGCAAGCACCTGCAAGCTGAAAGGTTTGTCCTCCAGCAGGCAGCAGCATTCGTCGAAAATCTCGACCAGTTCGGCATAGGAAGCATGCGACAGCTCCAGCCCCCCCCGGTCCAGTCCGTACAGGCGAATCAGCTCGCCCGCATCGTTGCCTTGCAGGTGAAACCAGTAGATTGTCCAGGGATCATGCTCGGAAGCGCCATAACGGTGCGGCCGCCCTGCCGGTATGACGACCATCTGCCGGCGCGAGATGCGCATCATGTCACCGTCGCCAAGGTCCACCCAGCCCTCGCCATCTGCGCAGAAGATGAAAATATGCGTGTTGCAGCCCTCCGGCCGTTCCCGATAGTGATATTGGGCACGCGGGAAATAACCGATGTCCGTAATGTGCAAAGACCGGGTCAGTTCGGCGCTCATCAGTTCTTCGATGACATACTCCGGCATCACCAGCAGCTTCTCCGCCTCAAATCCATCCGGTTTACGAATATCGTCCATCTAAATCTAATTTCACCCTTTTTTAAAGCAAAAATGGTTTTGTTAATATACGAATATAATCCATCAAAAACCGTGTATCGTCAATTTGTTTTTTTCCCTGCGGGAGGTACATTTTAGACAAATCCACGATACAGGAGGAGATCCGATGACCATCAGCAAGAGCGATGTCCGTGTGCGGGTGGAAGAGCGGGACATTCCAACGTACGGAATCGGCAAGCCGGACCGCAATCCGATGTTTCTCGAGAAGCGCGTCTATCAGGGCAGCTCAGGCCGCGTCTACCCGTACCCGGTCATCGACAAGATTCTGGATGAGAAGCGCAATAAAACCTACCAAGTAGCCGTGCTGGAGAATGAGTACCTGCACATCGAGATCATGCCGGAGCTGGGCGGGCGGATCTATCGGGCGCTGGACAAGACCAACAACTACGACTTCGTCTATTACAACCGCGTGATCAAGCCGGCGCTCGTCGGCCTGGCCGGGCCATGGATCTCGGGCGGCATCGAGTTCAACTGGCCGCAGCACCATCGGCCGAATACTTTTGGACCGGTGGAGTGGAATTTCAAAGAAAATGAGGACGGCAGCGCCACCCTATGGGTGAGCGAAATCGACCGCATGTACGGCACCAAGGTGACGACAGGATTTACGCTGTACCCGGGCAAGGCTTATCTCGAGATTCATGCCCAACTGTACAACCGCACGCCATTCCCGCAGACGTTCCTGTGGTGGGCCAATCCGGCCGTTAGCGTCAACGATCATACGCAGTCGGTGTTTCCGCCGGACGTCACCGCCGTATTCGATCATGGCAAGCGGGACGTGTCGCGCTTCCCGATCGCGACGGGCATTTACTACAAGATGGATTATGCGGAAGGCGTCGATATTTCCAGATACAAAAATATCCCCGTGCCAACCAGCTACATGGCCTACAAATCCGACTACGACTTCATCGGCGGCTATGACCATGGGGTGCAGGCCGGTCTTTTGCATGTCGCCAATCATCACATCTCGCCGGGCAAGAAGCAATGGACTTGGGGCTGCGGCGACTTCGGGCAGGCATGGGATCGCCATCTGACGGATGAGGACGGACCGTACATCGAGCTCATGACCGGCGTGTTTACGGACAACCAGCCTGACTTTTCCTGGCTGATGCCGTATGAGGAGAAATCGTTCAAGCAATACTTCATGCCTTACAAGCATATCGGCGTCGTGAAGAACGCTTCCCTGGATGCGGCGGTCAATCTGGAGGTTGATGAAAAATCCCGGACAGCGGTGGTGCAAGCTTACGCATCCTCCGAATTCGCGGATGCCTCCATCGAGCTGAGAGGCCAAAGCCGCGTCTATCTGAATGAAAAAGCTGTGCTGTCCCCAACCTCCACCTTCAAGACGGAAGTAGCTCTCGATGCGGAAGATGCGCCTCACGACCTGAAGGTAACGGTGCGGGATGCTTCCGGACGCGTGCTGGTGTCGTACCGCCCGGCCAAGCCGGCGATCGAGCGCGTGCCCGACCCGGCAGAGCCGCTGCCGGCGCCGGAGGAGCTGAAGACGAACGAGCAGCTGTATTTGGCCGGCTTGCATCTGGAGCAATACCGCCACGCCACTTTCGAGCCGGAAGACTACTACCTCGAGGGGCTGAAGCGCGACGCCTCCGACATCCGTCTCAATGTCGCTTACGGAACGTTGCTGATGCGACGCGGTCTGTTCGCGGAAAGCGAGCGATACTTTCGCCGCGCCACCCGATCGCTGACCTGGCGCAATCCGAATCCGTATGACAGCGAAGCGTATTATCAGCTCGGCATGTCCCTGCAGCTGCAAGGGCGGTTGGAAGAAGCCTACGCGGCATTTTATAAGTCGGTATGGTCGGCGGCCTGGCAGGACAGCGGATACTTCGCCCTGGCACAGATCGCCTGTACGCAAGGCGCGTATGCTCAAGCCCTTGAGCTGGTGGAGTGTTCGCTGAACCGCAACGTCCGGCATTACCGGGCACGCCATCTGAAGGCTGCCCTGCTTCGCAAGCTCGGCCGCTTCGCTGAAGCCGAGGCGTTTGCGCAGGAAACGTTGCGGCTGGATGCGGCTGATTTCGGCGCATACAACGAGCTTGCCCTCACTTTGGCTTCCCGAGGAGAGCAACCGCTTGCCGATCAGATGCTTGCGGATTTGCGCCGCTTGATGCGAGGCAGCGAACATAACTATCTGAACTTGGCAGCGGACTATGCCTTCTGCGGTTTGCTTGAGGAAGGCATCGGCGCGCTCGAACGCCTCGTGTCGGTTGACGATGCTTCTTCCGCCGGCGAGCCGCCGGCCACAGGCGCGCAGCAGCCGAACCTCATGCCGATGGTCCATTATGCGCTGGCTTACCTGTACGGGCAGGCTGGCCGCTCCGAGCAAGCGGCGAAGCACCGGCAGCTCGGACGCCAGGCATCGCCCGACTATTGCTTCCCGAACAGCCTGTTTGATTATCTCGTGCTGCAGAGCACGATTGCGACGGACGAGAGCGACGATCGCGCACATTATTACTTCGGCAACTGGCTGTATGACAAGAAACGCTATGACGACGCGATCCGTCACTGGGAAGCTTCGCGCGCGCTGAACGACGCATTCCCGATCGTGCATCGCAACCTGGCGCTTGCATATTACAACAAACGGAACGATCCGCAGGCGGCCTTGGTCTCGCTGGAGCGGGCTTTCGCCTTGCAGCCGGATGATGCGCGCGTCTTCTATGAGCTGGATCAGCTGTACAAGAAGGTCGGTACAGCGCCGGCGGAGCGCTATTCCCGCTTGGAACGGAACTTCCGGCTGGTGCAGGAACGCGATGATCTGTATGCGGAGTACGTCACCTTGCTCAACACCCTCGGCCGCCACGAGGAAGCGATCGCGGCGATGAACGCGCGCAAGTTCCATCCGTGGGAAGGGGGCGAGGGGAAGATTACCGCCCAGCATCTGTTTGCCCATGTGGAGCTGGCCAAACAGGCTCTGCGGGAGAACCGGTACGCAGACGCGATCGATCTGCTGCAACGGGCACTGGTATATCCGGAAAATCTGGGGGAAGGCAAGCTCGCCGGCGCTCAGGACAACCAGATTCATTATTACCTGGGCTGCGCCTGCGAGGGATTGCACCAACACGACAAGGCTGCCGAACATTTCCGCCTGGCCTCCCAAGGGCTCGAAGAGCCGGCCAACGCGATGTACTACAACGACCAACCGCCGGACACGATCTTCTACCAGGGGCTCGCCTGGCGAAAGCTCGGCAACGAGAAGGAAGCAAGGCGCCGCTTCAACAAGCTGGTCGACTACGGCGAGAAGCATCTGTTCGACGATGTGAAGTTCGATTTCTTTGCCGTCTCTCTGCCGGATTTCCTCGTGTTCGACGATGATCTGAACAAGCGCAACCGGATCCATTGCCATTACATGATGGGGCTCGGGCATCTTGGTCTCGGCCTTCAACAGAAGGCGAGAGCGATGTTCAAGGAGGCGCTGCATCTCGATCCGAGCCATCAAAGCGCTGCGGTGCATCTGCGGATGTGTCGGTGAGAGGGGCCCCTCGTGATAAAAAGACCCGGCACATTGGCGGAAAAGTCGAAACGGTATAAACAAACCATGGAATTCCGTGTCACATGAGATGCAAGGCAATTGGAAAAAGCCGCGAAAAACACGTTGTTTTTGTCGATTTCGATCAAATCGAGAGGAATATTCAGACTTTTCTGACGTAAAATCCACTCACCTGCTGTCGGTTCCTGCGCTTTCCCGGGAAAGTTTTCGCGCCGACTCCGGCTTCGGCAGGATGAAACGCGGGACGGATCGGGTTACAATAGATTCGTAGAAAAAAAACAATTCCGCAGGGAGGAGTGGTCTTCATGAAACCGAATTTGTCCGAAATCGTGGCCGAGCATCGCACCGCCGCTTACGACATCGATCCCGTCATTCTCGAGCGCTGGTCCCCCCGCTCGTTTTCAGACCGGAACGTGGACGAGTCTACGCTCCTGTCCTTGCTCGAAGCGGCGCGCTGGGCGCCTTCCGGTAGCAACGAACAGCCGTGGCGCTTCATCATCGCGACCACGGCTGAAGAAAAACAGGCGTTCTATCCTTTCATCATGGAAGGCAACCGCATCTGGTGCGAGAAAGCGCCGGCTCTTATTCTGATCGTCTCGGCTAAGACCGGCTCCCGCGGGCCGAATCCGTACCATGCGTTCGATACCGGAGCCGCCTGGGCGTTCCTCGCGCTGGAGGCGGCGCGCAAAGGGTTGTACACGCACGCCATGGGAGGCTTTTACGCCGACAAAGCCCGTGAGACGCTCGGGATTCCGGACGATTACGAGCCGCAGGTGGTCGTTGCCGTCGGATACATAGGCGAAAAAGAGTCGCTCCCTCCGCAGCTTCAGGAGCGCGAGAAGCCTTCGACTCGCCGTCCGCTTGAGGAGTCGGTATTCCGCGGCACGTTCGGCCGGAAGCTGGAAGGATGAGCGCGAGTCGTATCAGGCTCCGCCGCCCATACCGGCACCTCTCCGGTCGCCCCACCGCTCCGCCGGCTAAGCCGGCACTTCTCCCGCCCCGCAGCCACGGGGGTTTGACCTGTCCAGTAGTCCGTTCCCGGGCGCCTACGGCGCCCCCTGTTTTCATCGCCGCCAAATTAGTGTAGAATAAGAGGAATGACGGATTCTGTCCGATTGTTTCTATACGAGGTGAAGCGGCATGCTCGAACAATTATACAAGCAGATCGTGATGGATCATTATAAAAATCCCCGCAACAAAGGCAAAATCGAAGGGGAAGGCGCGATCCAGTTTCCATACAAAAACCCGACCTGCGGCGACGTCATGGTGCTGTACATGACGCTCGATGAGGGCAACAAGATCAAGGACGTCAAGTTCGAGGGCGAAGGCTGCTCGATCAGCATGGCATCGTGCTCGATGATGACCGACCTGGTCAAAGGCAAAACGGTCGAGGAAGCGAAGCGGCTCATCGGTCTGTTTACCGGAATGATCAAAAACGGTGACATTCCCGAGGACGAAGACGAGCTGGGCGACGCGCTGGCGCTTTCCGGCGTACACAAGCTGAGAGCCCGCCACAACTGTTCCTTGCTTGGCTGGAACGGGCTCGATCGGGCGCTCAGCCAGCACGTGCATTGATGTTGGGCGTGCGCCTGTCGATCACAATCGAATATGGATTAGTAGATAGGGCGGATCCCGATGATCCGCCCTTTTTTCATTGGCCTCGCCGCCGCCGTGCGCTTGCCCGGACGGGCCCTGCTTCGCTTGCATATCGTAGCACTATCCATTTGACAAGCAGGAGGAGTCGCCTTGAACAAGACGCTCGTCAAAACGTACCGGCACCGGATCGGCAAAAACCAATACGTCATCATTTACATTTATCAGATCGCCACTGCCAAAACGACCCAAGGAAACGCCGTGGCGAACAACGCGCTCAGCGTACAGATCGTCAAGCAGCAAAAAGACGGCAAAGCGCACGGCTCCCATTCCGGACGCAAACGCCGGACATAATCTCCGCCGGGCGGGCAGTCTGAAGAGGACAGTCTGCCTACGCTTGAAAGGAGGTGAGGCCGTATGGCGAAATACGGGATGAGACGCCACTACAGCAAAAAGCAGCAAAAGAAAGACGGCAACACGATTATCGGCAAACAGACCGCGAACGCTTCCATCGAGCAAGGCGGCAATTCGATCGCGGTCAACGCGTCCGACGTCGGCATCGTTCGCATTCGCCCGACCCAGGGGTGACGCCGCCCTGGGGCGCACCTGGCGGGAAATAGCCCGCGAAAGCTGTGCTTTGTATCCTCGGTCCACCTGCTGGGAGAGCCACATTTGTCGAGAGAGCACAGCAAAGGCTCTGCTCTATCGCCTGGTCCCACCTCCCGGGAGAACACAGCGAAAGCTCCGCCTTTCGCGAGCACAAGCCCCGCACCTTGCGAGGCCTCCCCTATCCTTTTCCCTGCAGCCCATGCAGGGTTTGATTTTTTTCGTTGACTTTTTGACGGCTCTTCCGGACACAAGGGGCTCAGCCCAGCCACCAGTAAAGCGGGACCGCCAAAATCGAAGTGACGATGCCGGCCAGCCCCATCGCCAAACCGCCGGCGCTCCCCTGCAACTCCGATTCGCGAATGATGCGCGCCGTTCCGATGCCGTGGGAGCTCGTGCCGATCGCCACCCCGATGGACACGTCGTCGCGTACGCCGACCCGGCGAAGAAATTCGGGGCCGATCATGCTCCCGACAAGCCCCGTCAGCACGGTCAGCACCGCCCCGAGCTCGGGAATGCCGCCGAGCTGGCGGGCAATTTCGATGGAAATCGGCGAGCTGACCGACTTCGGCAGCGCGGAAAGCCATAGCTCTCGCGGTCCCCCCGCGGCCCAGACGAACAGGGCGCTCGACGTCACCCCGCACAAGCTTCCCGCCAACACGCCGCCCAAAATGGGGGGAAGCCGCTGCTTCAACCGCTGCGCATGCTTGTACACTGGCACGGCTAACGCGACGGTAGCCGGTCCGAGACAAAAAATGAGCAGGTCGCCTCCGACCCGGTAAGCCTCATACGGAATGCCGCTTAACGCGAGCAACGCGATCAAAGCGGCGGAGCAGACGAACAGCGGATGCATCCAGCGCCACCGGCGGGAAAGCCCTAATGCCGCCGCATAAGAAACAACGGTGGAAGCAACGCCAAACAACGGATCATTCCACCAGGCGGCCTCGTTCATCCGTCTTGCCCTCCTTCCCCGACAGCCAGCTCGTCACCTTGCCAGTCACGAGCAACACGAGCAACGTTCCGCCGATCAGGCTGAGACCGATCGCCAAGGCGTACCGGCCGAAAACCGGAAAGAAGACGATCGTCCCGACGACAAACGGAGCGAAAAACAGCATCATATGGCGAAGCAGAAACTGAGCGGTCTCCTCCACCCACTCCAGCTTTACCCATCCGGCGAACAGCGCGGCGACAAGCAAAATCAAGCCGATCACGTTGGCCGGCAACGGCACGTGCAATAATGTATGAAGCAGCAAGCCGGCGAAATAAAAGAGCAGCAAAACGGCCAAGCCTCGCAAATCGAACACAACCTCTCCCCAAGGTTTGCAAACGCTTAAGCTTTCGATTAATGATGTTGAAATTTTTCCTTTTTAAAGACCGGCCAATCGTATATGCTAAATGAGAAAGGCAAATCGAGCCAATGGAGGTAATCCGATGATTATGACCACCACGCCCACGATCGAGGGCAGGACGATCGTGGAATATGTATCCGTCGTAACCGGCGAAGCGATCATGGGCGCCAACATCGTCCGCGACATTTTCGCCTCGATCACCGACATCGTCGGCGGACGGTCCGGCGCTTACGAGAGCAAGCTGAAGGAAGCGCGCGACATGGCGTTCGAGGAAATGCGCGCGCAAGCTTCGCGCTACGGCGCCAACGCGATTGTCGGCATCGACATCGACTACGAGGTCGTGCGCGACGGCATGCTGATGGTCGCCGTCAGCGGCACCGCCGTACGCATCCAGTAGGCGGCCTCCGCTCATCCGCAAAAACCCCCTTGCAGCCCGGCTGCCAGGGGGTTTTCAACACGCGCTTTCAAGCCCGCTCGTACCAGGCCTGATACTTCTGGATGTCGCCCGCGCCCATGAACAGCAGGACGCAATCTTTGTAACGGTCGAGCTGGCTGATATTGTGTTCGGAAATGAATCGGGACGACGGAATTTTGTCCATCAGGCTCTGGATCGACACCGATCCGCTCTGCTCCCGCGCGGAGCCGAAAATGTTGCACAGATACACTTCGTCCGAGCCGCTGAGCGAGTCGGCGAATTCGTCGATGAACGTCTCCAGCCGGGAATACGTATGCGGCTGGAAGACGGAGACGACTTTTTTGTCCGGGTACTTGGAACGGACAGCTTCCAGCGTAGCCCTTATTTCCGTCGGATGATGAGCGTAGTCGTCGATCATAATGTTGCCGCGCACTTTCCGCTCGGAGAACCGCCGCTTCACGCCGCCGAACGTGGACAGAAGGCGGCCCACCTTGTCGACATTCAAATCTTCCAGCAGAGCGACGCCGATGACGGCCAGCGCGTTCAGCACGCTGTGCTTGCCGTAAGCGGCCACCGTGAACGTTCCCAGCCGGTTGTCGTTCAGCAGCGCATCGAATGTCATACCGTCCGGTCCGGCCTCCACCCGCTCCGCGCGAAGTGCAGCACCGGTACGTTCGTTTTCAGCTTGAGCACTTGCGGATCGTCTCCGCAGGCGACAATCCGTTTTTTCACCCGGTCGGTCATTTCCTGAAACGCCTGCGTCACGTCGTCTATGCCCGTAAAGTAATCGGGATGGTCGAAATCGATATTCGTAATGACCGCGTAATCCGGCTCATAAGCCAAAAAATGCCGGCGGTATTCGCAGCTTTCGAACACGAAGTATTTGCCTTCCGGCACTCCGCAGCCGGTTCCGTCGCCGATCAAATACGAGGTGGGGTGCAGTCCGCCGAACACGTGCGCCATCATGCCGGTCGTCGACGTTTTCCCGTGCGCGCCCGTTACGGCAATGCTCGTATAGCGGCGAATCCATTGGCCCAAGAAATGATGGTACCGCTCGACCGGCACTCCCATCTCGACGCACTTGGCGATTTCCGGATGATCGTCCTTGAACGCGTTGGATGCAACGACCCGCATTCCTGGGCCGGCAAATTCGCTCTCTCCGAAGCGAAACAGCGGGATGCCTCTCGCCTCCAGCGGCTTCTGGGTAAAAAATTCGGTTTCCACATCGGATCCTTGGACATAATAGCCCGCGTCATGCACGATTTGCGCCAAGGCGCTCATCCCGGCGCCTTTGATCCCGATGAAGTGAAATCGTTCCACAAGGATACCTCCCCAACTGTGTCGTGGAGCCTAAATCGATCGGATGCACGATTCATTATATGAATTCGGCCGCACGATGTGCTCCCGCCTATTGACTTCATTTCCGTCCGAAGTCCCGATATCCCGATATGTTCAGCATGCCCCCGATGCGGGCGGCGTATAGCCTTCCGGTCCCGGGATGAGGCGCATAATTTGTCCGCAGGGAGAAACATTAGATAGCGGACGGCGTCGGAAAGTTCTGCCGATGCGGCGCTCGTCACAACATACCGGGAAGGAGGAATGAGCTATGGCCAAACCGGACGACCGATCCGATAATGTGCGCAAGCTGCAAAGCCAGGTGCAGCATACGATCGGCAACCTGGAGGAAGCCGAGCGCTATTTGGACGAGCACGCGGATGAAATATCCGCCGAGGAAGAGCAAAACATCCGGGCGAAAAACGAGCGGCGCCGCGCAAGCATTTCCGGCTTTCGCGAGGAAATCCGGGACGAAGCGAAAGACCGGCAACGCTAATGGTTGCCAAAGCGGCGATTCGAACGGAAGGCGCCGACAGCCACTTTATGTATGTAAACTTGCCGCTCAAGAAGCCGACATTTGCGGCTTTGCTGCCTCACAAAGGCGCGCCGTGAATGAAAGCCCGTTTTGGCCAGCAACCGAAGCGGGCTTTTTTGTCGCTTGCTAGCGCCGTTCTTTTGGCTCTCGTTCGATCGGGCGGCACCAATGGTCGCGAGCCAGATCGGTGGCGGGAAAAATGTCCCGCGCTTCTTCCACGAGCCGTTTCGCGCCATCCTCTTGATAGCGCGAGCTGATGTGCGACAGCACAAGCGATTTCGCCCCCGCCCGCCGCGCCGTCTCGGCCGCTTCCCGCGCTGTGGAATGGTAATACGCCCGCGCCAGATCGGCGAGACTCGCGTCGAACGTCGCCTCATGCACAAGCAGGTCGACGTCTTGCGCCAGCCGGACGGCCGACTCGCACGGCCGCGTATCGCCGAGCACGGCCAATTTTCTCCCTCGTATCGGCGGACCGATGCACGTACGGCCGTCGAGCGTCGTCCCATCGGGAAGCTCCACCGTCTCCCCGCGTTTAATGCGCCCGTACAACGGTCCGGGCGGAATCCCGAGCTCCTCCAGGCGGGCCACATCCAGCTTGCCGGGCTTGTCTTTCTCCGTCACACGATAGCCGTAGCTGTCGATCCGATGATCCAGCTTCGCGCAGACGACTTCGAACGTATCGTCCTCGAACACGGTCCCCTCTTCGATTTCACGAATCATTAGCTCGTAGGACAAATGCGCTTGGCTGAGCCGCAGCACCGGCTCGAGCAGCGCCTTCAGCCCGGGAGGTCCGAACAGCGTCAGCGGATCGGTGCCCCCCTGGTTCGACCGGCTCGTCAGCAAGCCGGGAAGCCCGTATATATGGTCACCATGCAAATGCGTGATGTAAATATGCTCCAGCCGGCTCGCCTTGAGCGGGGAACGGAGCATCTGATGCTGCGTTCCTTCGCCGCAATCGAACAGCCACATCGTTCCCCGCTCATCAAACAGCTTCAGAACGGCGGCCGTGACGTTTCGTTCCTTCGAGGGCATCCCCGCCCCCGTTCCGAGAAAATATAGCTCCATGTCGCTCCTTCCGCCGGGTTACGCTTTGTCCACGTTGAAATAGCGCGCCTCCGGATGGGCGAATACAAGCGCGGACACGGATGCTTCCGGCTCCATCATGTACCCTTCCGTCAACTGGACGCCGATGTCCTCGGGCTTCATCAGCCGGAAAAGCGGCGCCTGATCCTCGAGATTCGGGCAGGCCGGATAGCCGAACGAGACGCGAATGCCCTGGTAGCGCGCGCCCCACCGCTGCTGCATCGTCATCTCTTGCGGATCCGGGAAGCCCCACATGTCGCGCATCATATGATGGATGCGCTCAGCGAACCCTTCCGCCAGCTCGATCGCGAACGCCTGCAGCGCATGCGAGCGCAAGTAGTCGCCCTTTTCCTTCATCGCTTCGGCTCGTGCCCGGATGCCTTGCCCGGCCGTCACGACGAGCATGCCGATATAGTCCATGACGCCGCTCGATACCGGCTTCAGGAAGTCGGAGAGACAAAGGTACGGCTCGACGTCTTGCCGCGGGAACGTGAACCGGTGCAGCACGACCGACGGGTCCGCCGGATCGTAAACGATAATGTCGTCCCCTTCCGACTGGGCCGGGAAAAACCGGTACATGCCGCTTGCCCGGATCGTCCCGTTCGCCTTCGCTTCGGCAAGCAGCTCATCGATCGTTTCCTTCAGCTCCATCGCCTTCGGATCGCGCTGTTCCAGCAGCTTTTCCACCTTGCCGCGCAAACCGAGATGATGGCCGAGCAACGTTTGCATGTTGACGTACGGGTAAATATAGTCGATCGGATAGTCCCTTAGCACATGTCTTTCCAAATCGGGCGGTACGTATACGGGAACGTCTTGCGATACGGACGACTTGGCCGCGCGCGTCGTTTTGATGGCGCCTGCCGACTTGCCCGACTCCATCACCGCCGCCTCTTGGCTTTCGCGAAGCTCGCGGATGAGCTGCTGGCGCTGCTCCGCGTCGCTCAGCTTGTTGGCCAGATCGAGGCCGTCCATCGCGTCCTTCGCGTACAGGACGATACCGTCATACTCCGGCGCGATGCGCGTCCGCGTAAATTTGCGGGTCAACGCCGCCCCGCCGACCAAAATCGGCACGTCGATGCCGGCCGCGCGCAAATCTTGCGCGGTGACGACCATCTGCTGGGCCGATTTGACGAGCAGCCCGGACAGGCCGATCGCGTCCGGCTTCTCCTTGCGGTACGCTTCGATCAGCTGCTCCGGTGGCACCTTGATCCCGAGGTTAATGATCTGGTAGCCGTTGTTGGACAAAATGATTTCCACGAGGTTTTTGCCGATGTCGTGCACATCGCCCTTGACCGTGGCGAGCAAAATTTTGCCTTTCACGGCGCTCTCCGTCCGCTCCATGAACGGCTCCAAATAAGCGACGGACGCCTTCATCACTTCCGCGCTTTGCAGCACTTCGGCGACGATCAGCTCGTTGTTGTTGAACAGCCGGCCGACTTCCTCCATCCCTTTCATGAGCGGCCCGTTGATGATGTCGAGGGGCGCGTACTTTTTCAGCGCCTCTTCCAGATCGGGAATGAGCCCTTCCTTCGTCCCTTCGACGACGTACGAGGCGAGCCGCTCCTCCAGAGAAAGGTTCGCGGCCTTTTCCTTCTTCTCGACTTTCTTCGAGCGAAAATACGCGACGAATGCGGCCAACGTCTCGTCGTTCGTCCGGTAAATGAGATCTTCGGCGAGTCGGCGCTCCTCCTCCGGAATCGACGCGTACCGCTCCAGCTTCTCCGTATTGACGATGGCGTAGTCGAGCCCCGCCTTCGTGCAATGGTACAGGTAAACGGCGTTGAGCACCTCGCGCCCGGCTTCGGGCAAACCGAAGGAGACGTTGGATAGCCCCAAAATCGTCTGGCACTGTGGCATCGCCTCCTTGATCAGGCGGATGCCTTCGATCGTCTCCGGCGCGGAACCGATATATTGCACATCACCGGTGCCGACCGGAAAGACGAGCGGATCGAAAATGATATCTTTTGGCTCGAGTCCGTACTTGTTCACGAGCAAATCGTAAGACCGCTTCGCGACTTCCAGCTTGTCGGACGCCTTGATCGCCTGGCCCCGCTCGTCGATCGCACCGACGACAACCGCCGCTCCGTACTTATGAATGAGCGGAACGACCTGCTCGAACTTCTTCTCGCCTTCTTCCAGGTTGATCGAGTTGATGATCGCCTTGCCTTGCGAATATTTGAGCCCGATTTCAATCGCGTTCGGGTCCGTCGTGTCCAGCACGAGCGGCACTTTCACCTTTTTGACCACTTGCCGCAAAAATTGCTCGAGATCGGCCGCTTCGTCCCGGTCCGGATCTTGCAGGCAGACGTCGATGACGTGCGCGCCGTTTTTCACTTGTGCCCGGGCGATCTCCGCCGCTTCCTCGAACTTGCCTTCGGCGATCAGCCGCTTGAACTTGCGCGATCCGAGAACGTTCGTTCGCTCTCCGACCATGAGCGGCCGATTTTCCGGCTCGACGTAAACCGTCTCGATGCCCGACACCGCCGGCGGATGGTCGCCGAATTGCGCGCGCGGCTTGTAATTGCGCAATGTCTCAGCGATGGCGCGTATATGATCCGGCGTCGTGCCGCAGCAGCCGCCGGCGATGTTGAGCCAGCCTTGCTCGGCGAAGCCGGCGAGCTTCGTCGCCAGCGACGCCGGCGATTCGTGATAATGCCCGTTCTCGTCCGGCAGCCCGGCATTCGGATAGCAGCTGACCGCCGTCCGGGCGATGGCCGCGAGCGAACGGATATGGTCCTTCATAAATTCCGGACCGGTCGCGCAGTTCAGCCCGACCGAGACCGGCTTCAGATGCTCGAGCGAAATGTAGAACGCCTCGATCGATTGCCCGGCGAGCGTCGTGCCCATCGGCTCGATCGTGCCCGAGATCATGATCGGCAGCGTAATGCCCGAAGCCTCGAACGCGCGCCGGATGCCGATGCTGCCCGCCTTGACGTTGAGCGTATCCTGGGACGTTTCCAGAAGCAGCGCGTCGACGCCTCCCTCGATCAAGGCGAGCGCCTGCTCGTAGTAGCTGTCGACGAGCTCGTCGAATGTGACGCCTCCCGTAACGGACAGCGTCTTCGTCGTCGGCCCCATCGCCCCCGCCACGTAACGGGGCCACTCCGGTGTCGAGTAGCGGTTTGCCGCCTCGACCGCGAGCCGGGCCGCGGCCAAATTCAGCTCGCGCGCCCGCCCGGGAATGTCGTATTCCGCCAGCACGACGCTCGTCGCGCCGAACGTGTTCGTTTCCAAAATGTCGGCTCCCGCCTCGAGGTACGCCTCGTGGATTTTGGTCAAGACGTCGGGCCGGGTGACGGAAAGCACTTCGTTGCAGCCTTCCAGCTCTTCGCCGCCGAAGTCTGCGGCCGTCAGCCGCTCCTGCTGGAGCATCGTGCCCATGGCGCCGTCCAAAATCAATATTTTTTGGCGAAGCCGCTCCGCTAAAGCCGGTTTTTGCATGCGTGTCAGCCCCCAATCGTTCACGTGCCGCAACCTTTTATACTTTTATATAGGAAATGTAAAACATAGTCTACCAGAAACTGACCGGTTTCGGAAGCAGGGAAAAGATATAGTTTTCTTATCGGAATTTAATAAATTATTTATTCCGATCCATCGACACGGGTTCGGATTTGGCATATAATACTGCTTAATAGGCGTTATCCAATTTATTATCGGGAAAGAGGGAATTCACCATGGCTGAAATCCGCATCCGCAACACGAACGAACGCATCGCCGGCGAAGAGAACGTCCGTGCGTTTCTGGACAAACAACAAGTGCTGTACGAGCACTGGAACACGGACAAGCTGCCCGAGTCGCTTCGCGACAAATTCGTCCTTTCGGACGAGGAAAAGCAGCAGATTCTGGACACGTTCGACGCGGAAATTCGCGACCTGGCCGCCCGCCGCGGCTACCGGACGTGGGATATCGTAGCGCTGTCCGACGCCACGCCGAACCTGGAAGAGCTGCTTAAAAAATTCGAACAAGTGCATACGCACACCGAAGACGAAGTACGCGCGATCACGGCGGGCAAAGGCATTTTCATCATCAAGGGCACCGACGATGTCGGCTACTTCGACGTCGAGCTCGAAGCCGGCGACGTCATCTCCGTGCCGGAGAACAAGCCGCACTTTTTCACGCTGATGGAAAACCGGCAAATCGTCGCCGTTCGGCTGTTTATCGAAACCGAAGGCTGGATCGCCCATCCGTACGACGACCCGGCGTTTCAAAAAGCTTGACCTAAGCAATAGGATGAACTTTCATTGGAGCGGGCTTTGGGCGTCCGCACTATCCTTGTCGCACATAGAGAGCCCGGTGCTTTCGCGATTAGAAGGCACCGGGCTTTGCCTTTGCTTCGAAAGAGCGGGCTTTGCGGCAGAAAGAGTCTGCATGGCAGCGGGATGCGGAATTTTTTCCGCGGACAAATTCCTTCCTTTTCTGCTTGCGCCGCAAAAGCGTCTCAGTCAGCCGCCAAGCCGCTCCAAAATTTCCTCGAGCCGAAGCAGGTTGTCGATCTCGAACGCCGGGATAATGTCGTCATTTCGCGAGACGCCGTGACGGTTGATCCATACCGAGGGCATGCCGACGCCGTTCGCCCCGAGAATGTCCGTCGTCAGCTTGTCTCCGACCATGATCCCTTCGCCGGGGGCGATGCCAAGCAACTGCATCGCGTGGCGGAAAATGGACGCGGCCGGCTTTCCCTCGCCGAATTCGCCGGAGATGACGATGTGATCGAAGTACGCCGGCAACTCGGGAACGCCGGCAAGCTTTTCTTTTTGCAGATCGGGAGAGCCATTCGTCAGCAACAGCAGCTTGTACTTCGGTTTCAGCCGTTCCAGCACCGTGAACGTCTCCTCGTACACATACGACCGGGCTCGCCGCTCTTTCGGGAACAGCTCGCCCAATTCGCGGCCGAGCGTCTCGTTCTCGAAGCCGAGCGCTCGCAATCCACGCGTCCATGCCTGTTTTCGGTATTCGGGAGCGAGCTTCTCCAATTGCCGAAACTCCTGCTGCTCCCCTTCCCGAAACCGTCCCCACAGCCCCTCAAACGGATTGATCCCGATCATCTTCGTAAACGGAAACGTCGG